>VOFJ01003716.1_pt1 | contig 94029 bp, 81 predicted proteins | sample 5384081 | NCBI WGS metagenome assembly VOFJ01 (sample SAMN12384729, study PRJNA508395) | human gut metagenome | isolation source: healthy gut I | host: Homo sapiens | reverse complement strand
CTCGATTACTTCAGTTTCAGTTACGTATTGCTTGGGCGCCCGAACATGCAGGCTGCCACCTCGGGCGTAGCGCTGCGGGCGGCGAGCATCATCGTCTGCGCGGCAATGCCCGTGTCGACCTCGGTAATGGGAGCGGCAGGCTTGCCCGGAACGGCGCGCTCAGCCAGAATCGCGATGTAGCCGGTCGGGCGCTCGCCCTCGGCAGGACCCGGCCAATCCTTGAGCGCACCGGCCCATGCAAGCTCGTCAAATACACGCGCGCAGTCCTCTGCACCGCTTACCACATGAAAACGCAGACGCTGAGCATTGACACCGCAGGGAGCCAGGTGCGCCAGTTCCGCCAGCTCGAGCAAAAACTCACGCGGCACGCGCATGGACTCGTCAAAACGGCGGCACGTACGGGCACGACGGACCAGCGCATCAAACGCTTCCAAGCCGAGCTTTTCGCAACCCTGCTCTGCCATCGATTCGACACTCGACGGCGCCTCGGGAACCGCTTCGTTCATAGGGACCCCCAATACAAGCCAATTGTCCTTAGGAAAATCTAACCTAAAACGTAGGCAATAACGAACAGGGCTGCAATGTTCTACACCTGTTGAATAGAAAATCGCAACGTGGGGAACAACGGAAACAATTCGGGGCCTTTGGGTTACGTTTCGCCCTCTCCGACCCATACGCCAGCGCCTTTAGGCGATACTGGTTGTAACGATCAAGGCTTACGCCGCACGGAAAGGGAGACATTATGGGCATCTTTAAGAACGATGACCAAAAATCGAGCCAGTTTGGATTTGACGAGAAAAGCATGGCGGGCAAAGCCGTCAAGGCCGTGCGCTGGATTTACGCCATCACGGGCGTCTTAGCGCTCATTGCTGGTATCGCGCTGCTTTTTGCACCCGCCAAGTCCCTCGTCTTTTTGACGACTGTCCTGGGTTTTTACTTTGTAATCACTGCTGCCATCAGGCTGTTCACTGCCATTTTTGAGCCGCTGCTGCCCACCGGCTGGCGCGTGACGAGCATCATCTCCAACCTACTCATTATCTTGGGCGGCGCCATAATCCTGCGCAACCAGGCCTTCTCGACCGCGACGCTCACCACGATGGTGGTTATCGTGGCCGGCTTTGGCTGGATTGTCGAAGGTGTCATGTCCATTCTGGAGTCCGAGCTTTCGTCCAACCGCGCCCTCGCCATCCTGAGCGGCGCACTCTCCATCATCGCCGGCATGTTCGTGTTTATCTATCCGCTGTGGTCGGCCAAGATGCTCGTCATCTTTAGCGGCGCCGCACTGCTGGTGTTTGGCGTAACGCTGATTGTTCGTGCTATTCAATTTGGCAAACTGGTGCACTAGATGCCACGAACGCTCTTTTATTGATGCAGACGCCTGCCCGGTCACGCGCGAGTCGATTGACTGCGCGCGGCGGGCGGGCGTCGCCGTTGTTATCGCCGGCAACAGCACGCAAAACCTAGAACGGCACATTCGCCGCGACGACCCGCGCGATGCTGAGCACGCGCGACGCGGATTTTGGGTCACGACGCTCGATGTGAGCGTGGGCGCCGACAGCGCCGACTTTGCCATTGTCGAACGCCTTAAGGCTGGCGACGTGGTCGTGACGCAGGACATTGGCTTGGCGAGCATGGTGCTCGGGCGCGATGCCGCCGCCATCGGCGTGCGCGGGCGCATGTACGACAAGGCGACTATCGACATGCAGCTGTTTATTCGCCACGAGGAAAAGAAGGTACGCCGCGCCGGGGGACGCACTCGCGGACCGGCGGCATTTACCAGCGAAGACCGGGCTCGCTTTAAGCGCAAACTCACCGAGCTGCTGCGCTAACCAAGGTAGATTTTTGGGACATGCCCGGAAATCTGCTTTTTTGCTTAGGGCGGTATGAGCGCTCAAAATCCATGGCTCAACAAAAAACGGGCTTCAAAATGCCATGCGTCGCCGCATTGTTGCAGGCGCCGAGCATGGCTTTTTGAAGCCCGTTTTGTTAGGCCCACTTAGAGCAATGCGTAACTAAAACCGGATGCCTACACCGAACGTGCTCCCAAAAAGAAAGAGGGTGTGCTGCCGGTGCCTTCGGTTGCCAAGACTTCGATTCCCGCTTCGGGCGTTTATGAATTCAATCTGCCTTCGGGCGGCGGCGCGGTTCTTGTGTCCGAATAACGGGGCGTTCCGCATTAACACGTATAAACCTGACAAACAATGATTAGAAAGATAATAGTTTCCGCGGCAATTGCCCTTGCCGCCTTTACATCTGTCAATGCGGCCGAAAAGGTGGTGGTGACACTGCAGCCCGACTCGGCTGCGCCGCTGATAAACAAAGAAATCTACGGCCAGTTTGCCGAGCATCTCGGCACATGCATCTATGGTGGTCTGTGGGTAGGCACGGAATCGTCCGTGCCCAACACCGACGGCTACCGCAACGACATGCTTGCCGCCCTCAGGGAACTGCATGTCCCCGTGCTCCGCTGGCCCGGCGGCTGTTTTGCCGACGAGTATCACTGGACCGACGGCATCGGTCCGCGCAAGGACCGTCCCCGTATGGTCAACAACAACTGGGGCGGAACGGTTGAGGACAACAGTTTCGGCACACATGAGTTCTTCAATCTGTGCGAGATGCTCGGCATCGAGCCTTATCTCAGCGGCAATGTAGGCAGCGGCACAGTTGAGGAGCTTGCGAAGTGGGTGGAATATATCACCGCCGAGGATGGCCCGCAGGCCAAAATCCGCAAGCAGAACGGCCGTGAAAAGCCCTGGCGCCTTAAATATCTCGGCGTCGGCAACGAAAGCTGGGGTTGCGGCGGCTCGTTCACCCCTGAGCATTATGCAAACGAATACCGCCGTTACCAGACGTATTGCCGCAACTTCAACGGCAACAAGCTCTACAAGATTGCCTCCGGTGCGAGCGACTACGACTACAACTGGACCGATGTGCTCATGCGCAACGCAAAGAACCAGATGGACGGTATCTCGCTGCATTACTACACCGTTGCAGGCTGGAGCGGCTCGAAAGGTTCCGCCACGAAGTTCAGCGACGACGATTATTACTGGACTCTCGGCAAGTGTCTGGAAATCGGCGACGTGGTGCGCCGGCACATGGACATCATGGACAAATACGACCCCAAGAAGCGCGTGGGTCTGCTCGTCGATGAATGGGGCACATGGTGGGATGAGGAACCGGGCACTGTGGCCGGTCACCTCTATCAGCAGAACACCATGCGCGACGCCATGGTGGCTGCCTTGTCGCTCAACACCTTCCATGGCCTGACCGACCGCGTGAAGATGACCAACATCGCGCAGATTGCCAATGTGCTGCAGTCCATGATTCTCACGAACGACAGCGCTCTGGTGCTTACGCCCACTTACTTCGTGTATAAAATGTACGTGCCTCATCAGGATGCGCGCTACATTCCGCTGAACGTGGATACCCGCATGCGTCAGGTGCGCGACAACCGCGAGGTTCCGCAGGTAAGCGTCACAGCTTCGGAGAAGAACGGTAAAGTGACCATCTCGCTGACCAACACCGATCTGAAAGAGGGCGCCGAAGTGGAAGTACCGCTGGCAGATATAGCGCCAGCACTCGGATTCAGGAATCTGAAACAACTCCCCCTCTCAGGCGAAATCCTTACCTCGACCGACATTCATGACTACAACGACTTCGACCATCCCACTACAGTGGAACTCAAGCCGTTCAACAATGCTCGCATCGACAAATCCACCCTCAAAATCAAGCTCCCCGCCAAATCCATCGTCACCCTTACCCTCGGCTGATTTGAATAGGGACTAATCACAACAAAGGCTGCGTCAAAATTGGCGCAGCCTTTGTTGTTTCTTGAAGCTATATATTATATTTATCGTACCAATAACTTGTAAGTTTTATTTGCAGCAACTACAAGATATGTACCGGGTATTGCAGGATTATAACGAAGAATATTCCCTGTAGATTGAGTATGATGCACCAATGTTCCATCAATTTGGAATATGTTTACTACATCATTATCAGAAAGCCCCTTGACAACGATACAATGGCTCTCAACAACCACGGCTATGTGGTTAATTGGTGTATTAACAACATCACTGAAATCTGCCTCTTTAATTTTATTGAAGTCTGACCAAACTGGTGCGACCCAATAATAACTATAGCAGCCTTTAGGTACAATCAATTCACATCGTGTTTTCGATACAGCCTCAAAACAGTCATTATAGCATACTGGTGGATTCAGAGCTTTGACCTGGAGTGATGAGAGATTCACACAACCGATGAAAGCATCTTCGCCTATGTTGGTCAATGCTGACGGAAGAGTAACTTCACTTAGCTTTTTTGAGTTGACAAATGCGTACGGTGCAATTGTTTTAGTTCCGGCCTTTACCTCATAACTATTAGATTCGTAATTTACGGGGAATATCAGGAGTTCATCAAAATTAGAAGTGTATAGGACACCGTCTTCACTTGTGAAATTATTATTCCCCACAGCTACAGTGATTTTAGAGATGTTTTGGCAATCCTTGACTATTCCGTCTCCAATAGACGTTACACTTGCAGGAATCGTTATTTCCGATATTCCATTGCAGCCAATGAATGCATAGTCTTTAATAGAAATAAGACCACTCGGCATAGGAATTCTAAGCAAACTTATATCATTGCGGAAAGACTGTACTCCGAATGATTTGACACCATCGGGGATTGAAATTACAGAAAGCCTGTCACAATCTGCAAATGCATAGTCCTCAATTTCAGTCGTATTTTCAGGCAACATGAGATTTACCAGTTGCTTGCAATTGTAGAACATATAATCGCTGACATTGTTGTTAGAAGTTTGGCAAGACTTATAATAACTCCGACCTCCAGATACAATTGTACAACCAGATATATCAAGTGTCTCAAGTACACCGGGAGTGCTATTGCCGTAACTGTCACTCCCAGACATTTCACGCAAGAAATTTATATCTGTCCCGTTAAGATAGCCCGTTAAACGAAGATTCTTAATCTGATATTTTCTATTTTCTGCAATAAGATCTGGCAAAGTCCCGGCGTTTTCGACATTCAAGAATATCTGCGGATTAGATGGATCTCCTCCGGTGCCCATTACGATAAGTGTCTTAGAAAGCATGGAAGCGGCATTATGATTTTTATCTCCGTTTTGCACAGCACGAATATTTACTGCGCCGCTGCCGAAGCAATCAAGATACCATGTTCCGTTATTATTGTAAAGTGTTGCCACATTATTTGGAGACATTTCGTAGGATACGGGCAGACCTGCACTGCTATTTGCTGTAAGAGCAACCTGAGAGTATTGCTCAATCTCTGAAAGATCTTGTTCCCAAGTAAGAGTTTGATTTGCTTTTTCGATAATCAAAGTCCCATTAATATATTGTGTAATGGAATAGTTTGTGGCTTCGCCGCCCTGAGGTGTTATAGGGTATGTCCCAACATCACTCGTCTTTGTTGCCGGGCAGAAAATAGTTGCCTCATGAGTGAGAACTGTAGCATCTTCATTGTTAACGAAGCCAGTATAGATAATCTTAAAATTAGGATTATCGGTATTGTATTTTCTCGTGTAATCACCAACACTTACCGTGAGAGGTCTTTGGTTGACCGTGAGTGTACCATTGCGGTATTCAAGCATATAGTTCTTGGATTCGGCACCACTTGGTATGATTGTGTATTGCCCGGCATCACTTGTTAATTCTGCCGCACAGTTATATGTAGGAGTTGTTGTTAATGCTGATTTGGTGTCGTTATTCTTAAGCCCAGAAAGTGTGAAATCAAATTGTGGATTAACTTCATGGTAAAGTCTGGATTTATTATTGGCAGTAAGAACAAGCGAAGCCTTGGTAATCGTCAGAGTGCCGCATTGATAATGTGTCACCTCATAATTACGTGAAGTACCACCTTCAACTACAATAGGGTATTCTCCAACATCGCTTGTCTTTGTTGCGGAGCATGTTATTCTCGGAAGTGATGAGAATGCAGTCGATTCGGAGTCCGTCAACTTGAAGCCGAGAAATGAGCGAGAGAATGTTGGATTATTGTCACCATAAGGACGTTCTGCATCTTCTGCAATAACCGTCAGTGGTGCCTTGGTTATATTGAGGGTACCATTGCGATAATTGAGCTTATAGTTTTTGGCCGAGCCACCAACTATAGAAATAGGATATTCTCCTACATCGCTTTTTTCTGATGCAGTTGTCGTGAGAACGGGTTCATCTATTAAAGAAGAAAGCAAATCATCATCCCCCTTAAGACCTATTGCATTGTACTTAAGAGCCGGATTGAGATTTCCATATTCTTTGGTCACGTTGGATGCCACTAATATTAAAGTTTCCGGATTAATGGTTAGTTCTCCACGTTGATATGTAATCTCGTAGTTCTTTGATTCTGCGCCGGATGGAATTATAGGGTAGTCCCCGCAGTCACTAACAATAGTGGCGGGACACTCATAAACAGGCGCGTTGCTGATGCATGAATTGTCATCATCATTTACCAATCCATTAAGTGAGAATGTAAAGTCCGGGTTATCATGGTAGTATAATCTTTCTGCATCATTCGCTCTTAGTGTCAATGGCGCTTTAGTGATTGTTAAATTACCTTGGTTATATTCTGTAATTTTATAGTTTTTAGCCGAACCGCCAGTGGCTGTGACTGGATAAATTCCAACGTCACTTTTCACAGTTGCGGTTGTGGTAGCAATGGGAAGTTGTGAAAAGACCGTTCCCGGAGTTTCACCAAATTTTAATCCATTAAATGAGAACTCGAATTTAGGATTGGTGGAACCATACATGCGGATTAAATCTACTACCGTCAATGTGAGCGGTGCTTGAGTTATAGTTAACATTCCTGATAAATAGGATAATGCATAATTTTTCGACTTACCACCTGTAATTGTAATGGGGTATGTTCCTACTTCACTGTTAATATTACAGGACACAGCTAAAGCTGGTTGTTCCTGCAATGCAGATAATTTGGTATCGTTCCCTTTCAGTCCTTTAACATCATATTCTAATGCTGGATTTACTTCTCCATATTCTCTTTGGATATCCTTTGCAGATAAGGTTAGCAATGCAGGCAATATTTTCAATATACCTGATTCATAAGATATAGTATAGTTTTTAGATATTGCACCCGATGCTGTAATTTCGTATTCGCCACAGTCACTCTCAACTGTTGCATCGCAGCTAAAAGTAGGTTCGGAGTTTAAGCAAGTATTGTCATCGTGATTGCGAAGCCCATCAAGAATATAGCTGAAATCCGGATTGTTATCACCATATACTTTTTGTGCATCACTTACCTTTAGCACCAACTGAGCTGGAGTGACTGAAAGCGTACCTGAAAAAACTTTATTAATATAATAATTACGTAACTCTCCAGCTAAAACAGAAATGCTATATTCCCCGCAATCTACTGAGTTATCGATATTTGTAAATTGTAAAGAAGTCGTGATTTCTGGACTTGTATCACCACACCTTAACCCTATAAAAGTATATTGATAGTTGGGATTTCCATCGCCATAAACCCTTGACGAATTTTGTATGGCAATATCAATTGGAGCTTTTTGGATATTTAATGTTCCTTGTTGAATTTCAAAGGAATAATTAATTGCACCTGGGTTACATGTGATGGGATAACTCCCGACAGGACTTTGTATGGATGCTGTTGTTTCACATATGACTGGAGACAGCAACAGATTTTCGTCTTCTCCATCTACGAATCCATCTATTGAATAGGGAAATAAAGATGGATTTGGCTCTCCATATATCCGTTGGTGATTTTCAATTTTGACAGATAATGGCTTTTTAGTGATAGAGTATTCATATAGCACATCAATACCTCTATTAGGAAAAACTGCATATCCATCGTAGTCTGAAAATCTATATGAAGGTATTATTTGATCTAACCATATATAGAAAGACTGTTTGTACACACCTGCATCTTTGTTTTTCAAAGTCATATCGGCTTGAGTTGATGCCGAATTAATTTTTAAAGCATAATCAAGCTCGGGAATCTTACCTGAATATACAAACTGATTCTGTTTAAAATAGATAGGCTCAATCATTGTACCTGCAACAACCTTTGCTATTTCAGACCCTTCATACTCGTATAATTGTGGCACAATGACAGTTGTACTGCTGTTGCCAATACTGTAATTCCTTGATACATGAGTCGGTGCTTTTTGTGGTCTTAAAACGAGAGTTTTCAGATTACTACATCCATAAAAAGCTCCAGCTCCGATATTTTTAACACCAGAACCAATAATTATCGTTTCAACTGATGAATACCAGAATGCATCAGATTCGATTATCTCAACTCCATCAGGTATAGCTATAGTTGAGGCTTTGCTGAACCCAAAAGCATTTTCCCTAATTGCTTTTAGCGAGAGAGGCAGCCGATAGTCTGTAATGCTGACATCATTGAATGCAAATCGACCAATTTCTGTTACGGTATAGTTTTTGTTATTATAAGTAACTGAACAAGGGATTATACCTGTTGTGCCACCTACCACTGCGACGGTCTGATCAACTGACGACAATATGGAGTATTGCAATTTCTGCATTCCATTTCCAGCAGGGAGTTCGAAATCATACGCGAAGGCGGAAATAGATGCGCATAGCATTGCCATGGCAATCCAAAGTCTTTGGATGATTGGATTTTTCATTTTGTTGAATTTATCATTAATTTTATGTTTTCAAGTAATTCTTGATTCGCTTTAAGAAGTGTTGCAGAGGTGAATCGTTCGTATTCTTTACGAATATTTTCCGTCTTTAAAGATTCTATTGTCACTTCGTGTTCATATAGTTCTCTAAAGAGTTGAAGTGACACATAGTCTTCGTTGATATTAGAAATCAATTTGAAATATTTCCAGATTCTTTTAAAGTCATCCGGTGTCAATGTACCATAAGGGGTTTTTAGTGTTACCTCATGTCCCACTTTTGAGATTGTAGCATAGCGATTATATGTTCTATATAACCCCTCTTTGGGTGAATCGAATCTCAGATTCCAACCATTAAGGTCAATACTGTCGTTGCAGTGTCCTGTGGCATCTATAAATAAGACAAATGCGCTTGAATCTTCAGCTGTAATCACCTTATAAGTATATGGCAATATCACAACTGCAATTGCCGCATCTTTCAAGATAAGCCATAAATTTGAACATTCGATTGTATCGTTTGCATATATCGCTAAATAAGTAGGCGTATTGAAACGTAATGAATCTCCTTTGACCCTTTTTAATTCGGATATAGCATCATTTGCTAAGGTGGCAAAATCTGACATGTTGTGTTCTGCCGCGGTCATCCCCTCGTTGGCGTGATTGGTTTATAAAAGAAAAAGCGTAGGAATCTGTGTCGTTACCGTCCTACGTTCAGAGGCTTCTCGCATTGCCCTAATAAAGTCGGACGGCAACGCAGAAGCCCACGCTTGTATATGCAATCAATGCGTCCGGCTATATTTCTCCCGAAATATCCTGCCGAAAGCAAGATAATTACATATCCACGGGCATCTACCGTTGCTCAATCCTTGACTTTATTATGAAATTTTGCGAGAATTTCTGAACGTCAAGAATCAGCGCGGATAAACGCTTTCAAAAGTATTTTCACTACATCCCGCTCCGCTTTACCCCAGACCGGGGCTTCTGCAGTACGGTCTGCATCGCCAAAGTTAAAGAAATTTTCTGATTAAGACAACAGGTTACGATCTAATACTCTAAAACATTCGTGTTTTACATAACGATTAAAGTGGGGATATAAAAAAGAGGTTGTGCAAAACGACACAACCTCTAATTATTACTTATAATGATGGGGGGTTATTCTGCGGGGCGGCCTTTGAAGGATACTACATAGGGGGTGCCGCGGTAGCTGCAGATGAACTGGAGGTCAAACGAGGTGTCGGTAACCAGTTTCGCCTGCAGGCCGGATATGGGGAACGCCGAGAATGGCCGGCCACTAATTGTGGGGGTGAGCGATGTGCAATTAAGAATAACGGCCGATTCGCCCACAGTGTAGCTGATGCCGGGGAAAGTCATGGGCTGCAGCGACGGCATTCCTTCCAGAAAATCGGCATCGGTGATGACCAGGCTGGCAATCTTGTTGCCGGTATCAAATACTACGTTGTAGACCGACTTTGTCGACGTGTATTTGGATTCAGGATTATCCGAGGGCCAGGTTGTGGTGGTTCCCACAAATGAATTCTCCGGGTTGATCGGCATCAGGGGATTTTTCTCCTCATCGTCGCTTCCGCAGGAAGTGAGCACAGGTAATGCAATGAATGTCAGCAGCAGGGCCGCGAGATAGTGTTTGATGGCTTTCATTTATCTGTTCAAATATTGATTTATACTGTGTAATGGATTTATGCTGTTATAACGGAGTTTCAGTTGAATTCGAAGGCATAACGGAGAGTGAGGCCGCACGAAAAGCGGTTGCCCCGCTGCAAAAACGCGTTGCCTATCGATACGAAGTAGAAGGTGGCGAAGCGGGTGGAGGTTATGTTGTTGGCCCAGACATCCACCGACAGCGGGCCTTTGTCCACGCGCACGGATGCGTCCAGAAGCATGTAGAACGGTTGCTCCACGGTGTTGGCCTCGTCCCAGTAGATTTTTCCTACTCCACGGGTGCTGATGTTGGCCGAAATGGCGTCGATGAACGAACGGCTGAACCGGTGCTCGTATGCAGCGCTGATGAAAAGGGTATTCGATGGTGCGTAGGGCACGTGCTTGCCTGAAAAATCGGTTTTGCCGTTGAAGAATTCACGGAATGTGGCGTGGGTGAATCCGTAGGACACGCGGGAGGTGAAACCGTTGCCGATGCGTGCTGTAGCGGAGATTTCGGCTCCTGTTGACCGCGATTTTCCGGCGTTTGCCATCATGCGGCCGGTCACGCTCCCTTCGGGGAACACGGTGAGCTGCTGGTCGAAGCAGTCAATCCAGAATGCCGTCAGGTCGAGCTGCAGACGCCGCTCCCACAGGTTGAGGTGTGCGCCCACTTCGTAATTCCATGTCTTTTCAGGTGAATAGCGCACAATGCCGTCGGTGGAGTAGCGTTCGGCCAGCCCGAGCTTGCCCATTATGCGCTGCTGGAGCACATCGCTGAACATCTGGGTGTTGTAACCGCCTGATTTATATCCTTTCGTGACGGATGCAAACACATTGCCCGCAGAGCTTGGCAGATTGTAGCTTACCGAAAATTTAGGGAGCAATTGGTTGAACGACTGCGAAAGCTTGCCGCGGTCGTCAATGTCGACAGGGATATTCGAAGCATAGGGCTTTTCGGTGCCGTCGGTAAGGTCGTATATCGAGTAGGTCGAAGCCGAGTAGCTGTGGTAGCGGATGGCATTATGTTCCCAGTCCCAGCGCAATCCGAGGGTAAGGGTGAAATCGCCGGCATTGAGCTGGCTTTCGTGGTAGAGCGACACGCCGTAGGAGGGGAGGAGAAAGCTGCTTTCAAGCCGCAGCGAGCGCTGGTCCCAGCGTATGGGGTAGTCGGGGCTCATGGCGTTGGCGTTGTTCTCTATCAGCGTTGTAAGGCCGTGGTTGAAGAATGTGACGGGAGCGTCCATGTTTCCGCGCCTGAAAAATCCGAATGCGCCAGCAAGCCAGTTGTATCGGCTTTTCACGTTACTGCGTGCCACCACATCGGTGGTAAAGGCATATTCATGCCGGGCCTGTGTGAGTGTGAAATAGTCGAGCGGCAGGAAATCCTGGTCCAGCGTCATGTTGTCGTTAATGTACTGGAAGCTGCTGATGGCCGAGAGGTCCACGTTGCCGAGGTGGATTTTGGCCACAAGGCCGTCGGTAACGGTCAGACGGCGGTAGAAGCATGTGTCGTTGTAGGCTATCCGGCCTGTAGCCGCCGATTCGTAGGGGTAGCCGTGCTGTTGCGAGTGGGCCACCGTGGCGGTGTTTTCCACAATGGTGTTGTGGCTTGTGCGCCAGATGGTTTTCCATCGTGCACTCCATAGCCTTTCTTTCCCCACGCGTGAGTTGTTCACCTCGTTCCTGAAAAATCCGTCGGTGCCTGTGGCATAGACGTTGAGCGATGTGCCGTGGCGCCGGTTAAACAGCTTATATATGCCGAGCGATGCCTTGAACGAGTTCTGCGAGCCATATTCACCCGTGAAGCGCACACCCTCGAAATTGAAAGGGGAGAGCGTGTGGATGTTTACTAGGCCGCCCATGGTGTTGCGTCCGTAGAGGATGTTCTGCGGACCGCGCAGAATCTCGATGCGCGATATGTCGGCCAGATCGAAGTCGAAATTGTCCTTGTTGATGATGGGCACGTTGTCGATGTTCAGTCCCACTACCGGCTGGTCGATTCGTGTGCCGAGACCGCGGACGTACACAGACGATGTCATGCGCGAGCCGTACTGCGGCATGTAGAAATTGGGAGCCATCTCGCTCACCTGCTTTATGTTCACAAGGTTGTCGCGTTCAATCTCGGCATGGTTCACAACGGTTATGGCTTCGTCATGATTAGCGAGCACCCCACCTTTGATTGCCGTCACCGAGACCTGAGGCAGCGATATGAGTGAGTCGAGCTGCTGGTCCGGACGCATGTCGGTAGCACCAAGGGCGGCGACGCCTGTGGCTGCGGCAGTGATAAGCATGGCTGTCCGTAGAAGATTTGGCACTTGACTGGCTTTTTTGTTCAGGAGTGCAAAGGTAGCTATTTTTTTGCTAAAACGCTCTGTAATGTTGGTGTATAATGGATTTTTACTGTGCCTGTTTTTCTGAAAGGGGAAAAAACACTATCTTTGTGAATGATTCCGCCAGTCAAAGCTATTCTGCAACGCCAGAAAATTCAGTTAAAAGTTAAAATCCCGCAGTAAAAATGGGAAAGGAATTACCACGTGAAGACAATCGGCTGATTGAGCGTCTGCGGCAACCGGAAAGTTGCCGTGCGGCGTTCAACGAGGTGGTGCGTGTCTATTCCGAACCGCTTTACTGGCAGATACGTAGGATAGTGGAGACCCACGACGATGCCGCCGATGTGTTGCAGAACACGTTCATGAAGGCATGGCAGTCGGTGGAAAACTTCCGCGGGGACGCCAAGCTGTCCACATGGCTCTACAAGATTGCACTCAACGAGAGCATCACGCACATGGCGCGTGAACGCAAGCGCGGGGGTGTGTCCATCGATCAGGAGGAATCAAATCTTGTCAACATGATTGAGGCTGACCCCTGGGTGGATGGCGACAGTCTGGCTCTTGAATTACGAAAAGCCATAGCCACACTTCCTGAGAAACAGCGGATTGTGTTCAATATGAAGTATTTCGATGAAATGAGATATGAGCAGATGAGCGAAATTCTGGGCACATCGGTGGGCGCGCTTAAGGCGTCCTACCACCTTGCGGTCAAGAAAATCGAGACATATTTCAATAATCTGGAGTGACAAAAAATTTCAACACTTTTTAAACCATCCGTACCGCAGGCAGTCATAAAAGCACAGACAACTTCAGCCCACAGGCGGTTCCCAAGGGCTTGCACCTGAAGAAAAAGCTTGCAGGCGAACGCATAAGAGATTATCACAGCTGATTCTTTTCATTTTGCGCTTCAAAAATGAATTATGAAAAAAGGCGAAGACATATTGAAAAAAATAAACCGGAATGACGGAATGACGGTTCCGGAAGGCTTCTTCGAGGATTTCGCCGCGAAGATGGAGGCCATGTTGCCCGAACGTCCTGAGGCCGAGCAGCCGCGCCGCATCGAGCACCGCACCACGTGGCAGCGTGTGCGTCCGTATGTGTATATGGCAGCCATGTTCGCAGGCATATGGTGCATGCTCAAGATGTTCACCATGATGGGCCCCGGTAACATCGACCTGTCAATCGACAAGAACCACATCTTAACCGATGCCCTGAGTGATGACAATTTCGTGTATGAATACATCATCGACGATTTGAACGACAGCGAGTTGTTCGACGAGATGTATAACGACAGCATTTCCGTGGAGGATTTCACTCCGGTTGACAGCCTTGTCGACACCGAGACCTCACAGACGGAATAAAGAATACAACAACGCGATAAAAGAGACAACAACGCGATTCGAGATGAAAAAGCACGTCCTTAAATATCTGTTCGTACTGATGGCCGTAATGGGCGGCACACTTGTGTCGATGGCCCAGAACCGCACGGACCGTGAGCAGTGGCTTAATGAGATGAACCAGTACAAGCGCAATTATTTCACCAAGGAGCTTGACCTTTCAGTTCAGCAGCAGGCTAAATTTTTCCCGCTTTACGAGGAGATGAACGAGCAGACCCGTAAAATCGATTCGGATGCGCGCGTAATGGAGCAGCGTGTGGCTGAGGCTCAGGATGCCACCGACCTTGAGTACGAAAAGGCGACTGAAGCAGTTTACGATGCAAAAGTCCGCACCGCCGAGATCGAGAAGGAGTACATGCAGAAGTTCAGAGAGATTCTTTCAAGCAAGCAGGTGTTTCTGCTCAACAATGTGGAGCGGAAATTCTCGCGCGAGATGATGCGCCAGCATCACCGCCTGCGCAGCACCAAAAAGGCCGAGATGAAATAACGGGCTTATGCAGTGGTTGTTCGCTCCATTGCTGAGGAGCGAATCTGATAGCGAACGAGGCTTCACCGTTTCTTTTATGCCGTAATTGCCCTGTGGAGGACACGGGAGAATGCTGGCGTACGGTAGAGCTTCGTTTAAGTTTTATTGTCACGCACGAAATTTTGAGTGCGGCGAACCGCAACCCTTGGCTTGCCGTTACTATTTTGACCATATAGAATGTCGACCACCTGATTAATTTGAATCCGGTATGAAAAAAATCCTGTTTCTTTGTCTGCTTGCCCTGGCAGGCTGTTTCATGCCTATGAACGGAAAGAACATAACTGGCAGCAGGCCAGATTTCGCATTCCCGCGAAAAGTGGAAACCACAGCGCAGTCTGATCTGGACCGTGCGCTTACCGACGGCAATTCGCCGCAAGCGCTCAATGCCCTTATCCGCTGGAGTCTGGCCAAGGTGGCCGTCTCAGCCGATTCGCTGCCGTCTGTGCTCGGCAAAATCGAGGCTGTGAAAGCTCGCACTTCGGATGAGGCAGCATTGTCGCTGATGAATCTGCTGGAGTCCCGGATTTATACAGGGGCATATCAGTCGGACCGCTGGACCTACGACCAGCGGCCTGCAAACAGCGATGTGGCAGGAACTGACTACCGCCTGTGGAGCCGCACGCAGTTTGTCGGAAAAGTGAAGAGCCTTGTGGATGCAGCATTGCAGCCGCGTGCGGCGTTGCTTGCAATGCCTCTCACGGATTTTGATAACGTGATAGACTACGAAAGGGATGCATTGACGTTCTTTCCCACGCTTTACGATTTCGCAGCCTCGCAGGCAATTGATTGTCTGACCACCTTCGCCGACCGCAATGCCGTGCTTCCGGTGGCGCTGCTCGCCGATATGCTCGATCAGGCGCTTTATCCCGCGAATGCCTCCGGTGTGAATGCCGAGATTCTCGGCATCTACCGTTCGCTTATTCTGGGCCGTGACGGCACGGCTCCGGCTGTGCGTGCGCAGGTTGACATGATTGACTACATATGCCCCCGTCTATTCGGCACCGTGACTCCTGTGGCTCCATATCTGCGGCGTTATGCCCCCACATCCGATTCCCGCCGAAACGATGCATTCATGGAGGCTTACCGCAGGAACATCACATCGCCGTATGCGGTGGAATTCCTGTTGCAGATACGTCCCGACGGTCAGGAGCAGAAGAAAACGCTCTACGGATTGCTTTCGGATTTTGCCGCCAAGAATCCCGATTATTTCAACATCAATGAGGTCAAAAACCGCCTGAGCGGCATGTCGGCCAAAACGGTGCGTACGGAATATGCGGCCCAAGGCGTAAAAGATGGCACGCTCCCCGTAAAGGTCACTTCCGACAATGTGAACGCCGTTACGCTGAAACTTGTGGATGTGACGTCGGTGGCCCGTGCCGCCCGCAACCGCAGTCAGGTGAAACTTACGCGCAGTCAGATCCGTCCGGTGAGCACTGTGGAAGTGTCGCTCGACGGAGAGGTGCCGTTTTTCGCATCACGTGTGGTGGAATTCAAGTTGCCCCGCTTCGGACTTTTTGCTGTAGTTGCGGATTTTGCCGGACGTCAGCAGGCCGATGTGGAATGGGTGGACGTGGTGTCGTGCAGCAATCTGACCGGGTCGGCCATGTCGAAGGACGGCAAATCGACCGCAATCGTTGCTGATGCGGAGAGCGGGGCACCGGTGGATGGCGCTTCAATCCTCTTCACTCCCTGGAACCGTAAGATCGGAACAGTATCGCTTCCCGGAAAGACAGACCGGGAGGGGATGCTTGCGCTCGACGTGAAGGAATACGGACAGATGGAACCCCAACTCGGGGAGGACGTTTTTGCTCCTGGCTGCTCGGTGTACCATTCATCGGACGCGTCGGATGGAACGACCCGTTACGGCGCGAACATCTTCACCTCGCTGAAACTTTACCGTCCTGGAGATGTGGTCGATTTCTCGGCAGCCGTCTATAGCCATACTTCGCGCGGCGGCAACACCATAGCGCAGAACGAGACATTCACGGCGGTGCTGCGCGATGCCAACTATCAGAGCATCGATACCCTGACCCTCACCACCGATAGCTGGGGGCGCATTCAGGGCGCATTCAGTCTGCCCAAAGCAGGCCTCACCGGCAACTATTCCATAGAATTAGGTAAGGGAGACAAAACCTTCGGGTATACATATTTCACTGTTAGCGATTATAAGCTCCCGACTTTCATGGTGGAAGTGAAAAATGTGGAGCGCCCGGCCAACACCGCCGATAATGCCGTGATTGAAGGCATGGCAAGCACATTCGCTGGTTTCCCGGTGGCTGAGGCCACAGTGAAGGCCTCGGTGAAAGTGCGTTCGGGCTACTGGTTCTACGCTTCGGTTTCACCTGTGTTCTTTGAGACCGAAACCACCACCGGGGCCGACGGGGCATTCCGTATAGTCATCCCTGCCGAAGCTATCGCATCCAGCCCGAATGCCGCGGGTTATTTTATGGTTGACGTGGCTGTGGTGTCGCCTGACGGCGAGACGCAGCAGACCTCAACCGGCTTCAACATGGGTAAACCTTTGAATATCACTGTTAATATTCCTCAGATATATATTCCTGAAACAGCCAGCGCTTCTGTGACCGCGGTTGATGGGAGCGGCAAGGACGTCAGCGTGCAGCTTGCCTACACGGTGAAACGTTGTGTCGAAAAGTTGTACAACGATTTTGATGATGCCACGAGTTTCGAGGATTATAAATCAGGTGAATGCGCATCCGGTTCTATCGACGGGTTGCTGTCGTCGCTCCCGTCCGGCAAATATGTGGCCGAATTCCGCCCAGTGGATTCTGCACTGGCCGATCAGGCGTTCTCAGGCGAATTCGTAGTTTTTCGTAAGGCCGACAAGGCATGTCCCGTTCAGGATCTGCTGTGGCTTCCCGAAAGTGAGGTCGTGGCGGATGCCGACGGTAAATTCCGCATTACTTTCGGTACAGCGGTGGAACATGCAAATGTTTTGCTGACACTCTGCACGCTCGACAGTACAGTGGTGGAACACCGCTGGCTGCGTGATGTGAACGGCATGCGCCATGTGGAACTGACGCTCCCGTCGGTAGAATCGCGAGTACGGGTATATCTGCGCACCGTCAGCCGCCTGCACTCCATGTCGGCTGCCATTGACGTGCTTCCGGCCTCTACACGCAAAAAAATAGAGATTACCACCGAAACCTTCCGCGATAAGGTGATTCCCGGCAGCGAGGAGACCATAACCTTCCGTATCAAAGGCATCGATGGAGCCGCAGCTGAATCGGCCGTACTGCTCGACATGAGCAACAAGGCAATTGATATACTCGAATCCAATCCCCTCCGATGGGCGTTGGCTTCGCACCCGATGGGATTCCTGTCGGTCGACGGCTGGAGTTTCACACAGCGTGCCAGCACGTTGCGCAGCGCTGTCAATTATCTCAAGAATAACGTTATTGTTGCACCCGAATTCAATCTGTACGGACGGTCGTTCATGCCTGAACGGGTGTTCAATCTAGCACGTCAGTTCCGCTCGACCAATTACACTATGAAGGCGATGGGGACAGAGGAAGCCGAGGCCGAGGATGCTATTGTCACAATGGACCAGGCCGCACCGTCTGCTAAGGCCAAGATAGCATTGGCCGGTTCGGCCGCTGGTGTGGTAACTGAGTCGGCTATGGATGAAGGCGCTTCCGAAGAAAACAGTTCAGCTGCAGAGACCGATGATGCCGCTCAATATCGCCCTTCGGAAATTCCGCTGGCATTCTTCCGCCCGATGCTTGTGACCGATGCCGACGGCACGCTGTCCATTACATACACCGTACCTGATGCAAACACCACCTGGGTGCTCCGTGCTTTGGCTTACAACAGAAATCTTCTGTCGGCCACTACTCAGGCTGATGTAGTGGCTTCTAAGCCGCTGATGGTATCGGCTAATGCACCACGTTTCCTCCGCACTTCCGACAAGGTGGTGATGCAGGCCTCGGTGATGAACGCCACCGACAGCATGCTGTGCGCTTCTACTACATTGCAGGTGGTTGACTTCGCATCCGGCAAAGTGCTGACGGAGGTAACGTCTACCGACAGCATCGCGGCCGGCGGCCGTGCCGTTGTCGGCATTCCTTATAGCGTGCTTGCGGATGTGCAGGGCGTGTTGCTGCGCGTGAAATCCACTGCAGGCACGTTCACCGACGGCGAACAGGCGCTTGTGGCTGTATTGCCCTCCGATCAGGATATGGTTGAGTCGCAGATGTTCTACCTCGCTCCCGGCCAGCAGTCGTATACCACTACTGTTGAGCCCGTAGGCGATGGCCGGGCATTCCTGAAATTTACCGAAAATCCGGCGTGGGAAGTGGTATCGGCTCTCCCCGGACTTCGGGAGAACAAGATAAACTCCTCGATTGAGGCCGCTTCGGCACTGTTCTCGGCTTCAGTTGCCGAGGGGCTGATGCGTAGCTATCCTGAGGTGGCGCGGGCGTTGCGCGCCTGGAGCGAGAATCCCTCCGATTCGGCTCTGGTATCAGAGCTGTCGAAAAACAGCGAGCTGAAATCCATTCTGCTCAACTCTACCCCCTGGGTGTCGGATGCACTTTCGCAGACCCAGCGCATGCAGCGCCTGGTGCTTCTGCTCGACAAGCGCAACACTTCCGCTGCCATCGAAAATGCCATTGCAGAACTGGCGCGCACATATCAGAGTGACGGCGGCTGGAGCTGGACACCCAATTATCCTGAAATTTCCGACTGGAGCACTGAAATGGTGCTTCAGATGCTCGGGCAGCTCAACCGCCTCGGCTGGTTGCCCTCCGACCGCAAGCTCGGCTCGATGATAGAGGGTAGTCTCAAACGTCTCGACCGTGTCACGGCTGAACGTTATGCCAAACACCGCCAGGGGGATTTCACCGACTATGCATATGTGCGGTCGATGTTCCCGGCGGTCAAGCAATCCTCGGCCGGAGCCCGCGTCACGGCAGCTGTCGTAAGGCGTGTACTTGGCGACTGGACTAACGGTTCGGTGACGGAAAAGGCTGTGGATGCGCTCATACTGAACGCTAACGGCTATAATGCAACGGCCCGCAAGGTGGTGGCTTCTCTCAAGGAATATGCCACAGTTACACCGGAGAAGGGGATGTGGTGGCAGCAGCTCGACCGTACATTCTATGCCGGTCTGGACAAAGTGGGCTGCACCGCTCTGATTCTCGATGCCTTCACCACGGTAACTCCCGGTTCGCCGGATATTGACCGCATCCGCCAGTGGCTTGTGCTCCAGAAAACAAATAACGACTGGGGTTCGGGCGTGTGCACATCCAAAGTGGTGGCTTCCATACTGATGTCGGGAACCGACTGGAATGTAAACCCCGCAGGCACCGCCATTCACATAGGTTCCACATTGGTTGAACCGGCCAAAGAGGAGGCTTTCACAGGCTCGTTCACACAGAATATCACTCCGTTGGTACGCGAGGGCGCGCAGCTCACCATCGACCGTCAGGCCAATTATCCCTCGTTCGGTGCGGTGCTGACTATGCGTTGCCTCCCCATGCACGATGTCAAGGCTGCCGGCTCGGCAGAATTGTCGGTGGAGAAATCCTTGAAGGTCTATCGCGACGGGCAGTGGGTTCCCTCACGCACGTTCAGCACGGGCGACCGCGTTCAGGTTTCGCTTGTGCTCAAAGTGGAGTCCGATTTGAGCTATGTAGTTATTCAGGATAACCGGGCTGCCACCTTCGAGCCTGTGGAGCAGCTTCCAAGGCCTGTGGCCAGCGAGGGACTGTGGTTCTATCAGGAGAACCGCGACGCGTCGACCAACCTGTTTATCGACCGTCTGCCGCGCGGCACATATATGCTCACTTACGAACTGTTCGCCACGCAAGGAGGCACCTTCGCTTCGGGAGTGGCAAGTGTGCAGAGCCTCTATAATCCCGCCATGACGGCTCATTCGTCGGGCGATGAAATCTCTGTGAAATGAAGATTCAGAATTTATTGAAATTTATCATGACAGCAGCGCTCCTTGCGGGGAGCGCTGCTTCGCAGTGTTATGCGGCTGACGATGGGGCCGGCGAGTCGCCCAAACATGAGATGCGCGGCGCGTGGGTGGCTACGGTCTATGGCATTGACTGGCCGTCGCAGACAGGCACAACGGCAGCGGTGGCGCAGGCGCAGAAGCGGGAGCTGACTGAAATTCTTGATGTGCTCCGCTCGGCTGGAGTGAATGCCGTGATGTTTCAGGTGCGGTCCATGTCGGATGCCATGTACCGGTCGTCGTTCGAGCCGTGGAGCGCATATCTTACCGGCACGCGCGGTGTGGCTCCCGCTTCAGGTTGGGACCCTCTTAAGTTTGCCGTCGACGAGGCTCACCGCCGCGGTATGGAACTGCATGCGTGGGTGAATCCGTTCCGTATTGCCAACGGGCAGGTGCCTGAACCGGCAAAGGCTGCCGCCGGTAAAAATGTGTTTGACCCACGGACCAAAGGGTGGACCATTTCATATGGGACACCTGAAAAAGTATCTGCCACGGCGCAGCGTTCCCGAAAAGGGAAAAAACGCAGAAGGCAGGCTCCGAAAGTCAAGAAAAAATGGGTGAGTGTGCTTAACCCCGCATTGCCTGAAGTGCGGCAGCATATTGTGGATGTTTGCCGCGAGATTGTGGAGAAGTATGATGTGGACGGTCTGGTGTTCGACGATTATTTTTATCCTGACCGTCTTCCGTTGGGTGAAGGGTACGATTTTGATTTATGGAGCCAGGCGTGTGCCGCAGATGAGAACCTGTCGGGAATGACGCAGGCCGACTGGCGCCGGCATAATGTGAATCAGACCATCCGGGATGTGCACGATATGATTCGGGCCACAAGGCCGTGGGTCCGTTTCGGGGTTTCGCCGGCCGGAGTGGGCGGCGGAAACGGTGTGGCGTCTTCGCGTCACGGATTGCCGTCGGTTCCGGTGGGAAACGACTGGATGTACGACCGCATTTTCTGTGACCCTCTCCAGTGGCTTGCCGACGGCAGTGTTGACTATGTCTCACCCCAGATTTACTGGGCATCGGATCATGCCACAAATCCCTATGCCCCCCTCGCACGGTGGTGGACAGATGCAGCCCTGCATTTCGGGCGTCACAGTTTCCCAAGTCAGAAGGTGCTTGCGCTCCCCGAGGGCGAGGCCGCATGGCGTGAACAGCAGTTGCAGGTCGAGACTAACCGCGCAAACTCAACCGGTACAGATGCCGGCGAGATATTTTATTCCACAGCGCACATATCCGGCAAAAAAGCGTCCGGACTTGCCGCGCATCTGCGGCAGACGGTGTTTGCCTTCCCTGCGCTGATGCCCCCCCATGCCTTGGAAAGCGGCTTCCGATCCCGGCTCTGTGAAGGGGCTTGTGCTTAAAGGAAATGAACTGTCTTGGTATCCGGTTCCGGATATGCGCTATGTGGTCTACGCCGTACCTGTGGATGTGTCGCCGATTGATGCCATTGCGCTGACCGGTGCCAATTTCATGTCCGCGTATATCCTTGGCATATGTTATGGGAACAATTTCCAGCTGCCTGCCGACAAATTACGCGGCTATTGGTATGCCGTGGCTCCTTACGACCGCTACGGCAATGAATGGGAAGCCTCTGTGCTGCAGAAATAAAAAGCGTAAAAATTGATGTTCAGATATGACGACTGACGATTCAAAATATATGCGCCGTGCATTGGCGCTTGCTGAGAATGGCCGGGGATTCGCATCTCCGAATCCTATGGTCGGCGCAGTTATAGTGGCTCCTGAGGGGCGGATAATAGGCGAGGGGTGGCATAGGGTGTGCGGCAGCGCGCACGCCGAGGTCAATGCCATAGCCTTAGTGGCCGATGCCGACCGAGATTTATTGCGTGAAAGCACCATGTACGTCACCCTTGAGCCATGTTCGCATTACGGCAAAACGCCCCCATGTGCCAAGCTGCTTGTGGAAACGGGATTGCGGAAGGTGGTGATTGCTACTGTCGATCCTTTCCCTAAAGTGGCAGGTCGCGGCATCGCGATGCTGCGTGACGCCGGCATCGATGTTGAAGTGGGGCTGATGGGGGAGGTGGCCCGGCAGCTCAACCGCAGGTTCTTCACCGCCCATGCATGCCGGCGTCCGTTTGTGGTGCTGAAATGGGCCATGAGTGCCGACGGGTTCATGGACCGTCGCCGGGATTCTGTACATAAGGGTGCTTGCAGGTTCTCCACTCCGCTCACCACCATGTCCACCATGAAATTGCGGTCGGAGTGTGATGCCGTGCTCACTACGGCAGCCACAGTTATTGCCGACGATTGCCGGTTGACCGTGAGGGGATGGCACGGGCGTACTCCCAAGGCTGTGCTTGTGGACCGGCATGGCACTGTGCCGTGGGATGCCAGGATTTTTGAGCGCGAAAATGCCGACGGCCAACGGCTTGAACCGATAATTGTCGGCCGTGGTGCCGATGTCTCGCTGAAAGATGTTTTGTCCGAGCTGTATGAAGTTCACGGCATTACATCGGTCCTTGTCGAGGCAGGTTCGAGGATGCTCACATCTTTCATTGATAGCGGCTTATGGGATGTGGCGCGTGTGGAGCACGCATCTTTTGCGCTTGGTGCTGACGGCTGTTGCCCGGCCCCGGTGTTGGATGGAAAGCTGTTGTGGCATTGCGGACAGTGGGGAGAAAACACCTTGAGCTACTATGAGAATGACTCAAACGGGTGTGAAAAGTTTTGAAAAAATATTTAATTTATCCGCTTGAATTGGTTGATATATAGGGAAGTTTTAACTTTGTGATTGATTTTTGGAAAGTGCAAAGGGGCTTTTTGCCATGAATATGGCTGAAAGTTGCTAAATTCTTGCTACCTTTGCAAGTTGAAAATAAGCGGATTCTGCATGCGCTTTTGAAACGTCACATTTGAATATAATTAAGGCAATCAAAGCCTATATGAACAAAAAGTACAACATATTAGCAATCCCTTTGTGCGTGGCTGTGCTGTCAATGGCCTCGTGTAATAACAAGGAGGAGAGCACTCTGATTGTCCCGCCTGTGGACTATAGCAGCACTGCGGTGACAACGTTTGCACTGCAGGCCGACAAGTCGATACTGAACAATCTGGATTCGGTGTTCTTCACCATCGACCTGAACGGTGCGAAGATTTACAATGCCGACTCACTCCCGTACGGAACCAAAATCGATCAGCTGAAAGTCTCGCTGTCGGCTGATGCATCGGCAGTGACGGTCTATTCACCTAAAGAAGGTTCCACAGATGTGGAGGAGATTGACCTGCTTGCCAACTCCGGCGCCCAGATTAATTTCAGTATGGGGGCGGTCCGTGTCAAGGTCGTGTCGTACGATGGTGTCAACTCACGCGATTATTATATCAATGTGAACGTGCACACCGTGGTGCCCGATTCGCTGTATTGGAGCGAGCTTGCGTGCAAAGAGTTGCCGTCGGCTTTCGCCGCGCCTGTTGCACAGAAATCCGTTGAGTTTGACGAAAAGGCATACTGTCTTACCTCCGACGGAAGCAGCTACTCGATGGCCGTAAGTGATAACCCCTTTGATTACGTCTGGACCTCCGGGGCAGCCTCGTTCCCGCAGCCTGTGGATGTCCGTTCACTGACCGCCACCGACGATGCATTGTATATCCTTGCCACCGATGGTTCGCTGCTCCGCAGCACCGACGGCACGACATGGTCGGCCACCGGCGAGGTATGGCACAGCATTGCCGCACCCTATAACAATACACTCATTGGAATCAAGGCTGACAACGGCGCCTATGATTTTGCTACTTATCCTGCAGCCGTTTCGCTCGGTGCGGTTCCCTCCGATTTCCCCGTGACCGGAGCGTCCGCGGCCATTGAGTTCAGCAGCAAATGGGCGTCGGCCGACCAGATTGTGATGTTCGGCGGCCGCTCTGCTTCGGGTGAGCCTCTCGGCACATCCTGGGCGTTCGACGGAACACAGTGGGCCAAACTCTCCGAGACGCTTCCCGCTCTTGACGGTGTGGCCGTGACCGAATGCACAATCTGCGAGATTGACACCGTGTCGTGGCGTCCCATTGAAAATACAGTTCTACTTGCTTTCGGCGGAAGAAAGGCCGACAACAGTCTGAACCGTGATGTGTATCTGTCGCGTGACCTCGGCATGCACTGGAAAAAAGGTGATGAGTTCCTGCAGCTGCCTAAATATATGCCATCATTCTATGATGTGGACATCCTGCAGTTCGAACATCTCCTGACGCCAAAGGCGCGTAAGCTCGGGGGTGGATGGACCGTCATGCCCACCAACGTGCCGTTCTATCTCGCTCCTTGGGAGCCGGTGCGCTCCCGTATTACAATGCTCCCGACCTCGTGGCATTGTCCGTTCCTGTATATGTTCGGAGGTAACGGCGAGGACGGCAGTCTGCACGATGTGGTGTGGCGTGGAGTGGTTAACCATTTCACATTCCGTCCTCTTGAGTGATTTAAAATTGATGATTTGAAACGCGTTCTGTCCATACTGATTGTTCTGCTTGTGGCCGTGTCATCCTTCAGGGGTGTGGCTCAGGAGGAAAGCTACCGCTTCGATGCAGGTGGCCAGCTTGGTATGGCCGGATATCTGGGAGATGCCTCCTCAAGCATTTTCTCGAAACCGGGCGTGTCGTTCGGCGCATCCTTCCGTTATCTGCCCGATGTGCGTTGGGCGGTGAGGGGCGTGCTCAATGTGATGAATCTCAGTGGCGACACTGCCGGAATGGACGATGTGTTTCCCGGGGGTGCCAGCTATTCGTTCAAATCCACCGTCTACGACCTCGGCGGCCGCGTAGAGTTCAACTTTTTCCCCTACGGGATAGGGGAGACCTATAAAAAACTGCGCAGGTGGACGCCGTATTTCACTCTCGGTCTGGGTGCCACCCTGGCCTCATGCGAGGGGGATAACAATTTCGGGTTTAACATCCCCATGGGGGTCGGACTGAAATATAAGCTCCGGGAACGCCTCAACCTTGGTCTGGAATTCACTATGACGAAGGTGTTTTCCGACCATGTGGATGGTGCGCTTGCCGACCTGCAGACCATAAAAAGCTCTTTCCTGAAAAATACCGACTGGTATTCCAACATATCCATCTCTCTTACCTACGAATTCGGCAAGCGGTGCGCCACTTGCCATTATGTCGATTAATCAGCCAAAAACAACAGCAATGTCAGTGAGTAAAGCCGATATAGACCTTAAAAGGGTGCCGCTTCATGTGGCGATCATTATGGACGGCAACGGCCGGTGGGCTCAGGCTCGCGGGCTCGACCGTTCGTCGGGTCATGTGGAGGGTGTCAACACTGTGCGGCGCATCACCGAGATAGCCTCCGAAATTGGTGTTAAGTATCTGACATTGTATGCGTTCTCCACTGAAAATTGGAATCGTCCGGCTCAGGAAGTAGACTCGCTCATGCATCTTATCGGTTATGCCATAGAACGTGAGACACCGGATCTGATTGCCAATAACGTGCGGCTTGCATTGATGGGTGATATAGCGCGTCTTCCCGAGGATGCACGCCAGCGTCTTGCAGGATGTGTGGAACGCACCTCGCATTGTACCGGACTTGTGCTGAATCTGGCTCTGAGCTATTCCTCCCGATGGGAAATCAGTGATGCCGTTGCGCGCATTGCCACGGATGTGGCAGCGGGTAAACTGGCCGCTGCGGACATTGATGAGGCCGTTGTGTCGCGCTACCTCTGTTCGGCAGCCATGCCCGATCCGGACTTGCTTATCCGCACCGGGGGCGACATGCGCGTGAGCAACTTCCTGCTGTGGCAGATAGCCTATGCCGAGTTGTATTTCTCGCCGGTGTATTGGCCTGATTTTTCAAAAGAAGACTTTTTAGAGGCCATTGCACGTTTCCAGAACCGTGAACGGCGCTTCGGACTCACAAGCGAACAGGTACGAGGTGCCGACTGATTGCAGGAGGCATTTCGACAGACCTTCCCCCAAGGGGCATATATCAACCAAAAAAGAAACAACCAACGCTCTATCATCACGTTATGCGATATAAGCTGATACTTACGCTGCTCTCCCTATTGTTCTTCTCCGGTTTTGCCGATGCGCAGGAGCGTGTCGACACAATCTATAATCCCCCCATTGTCTATTCGGCGCTTCCGTCGACATATGAGATTGCCGACATCCGGGTGGCCGGTGCCGACAATTATGAGGATTATATCGTGATAGGATATTCGGGATTGAAGAAAGGCGACCGTATCGAGATTCCCGGTAACGATGTCACCACGGCAGTGAAGCGCCTTATGCGTCAGGGTCTCTTTGCCCAGGCTCAGATAATCGTGGAGAAGATGGCCGGCAACAAAGTGTGGCTGCTTATCAATCTCCGCACTCAGCCCCGCATCTCGGAGGTGAAATACAACGGCATGAAAAAGGGTGAGCGTGAGGACCTGCAGAAGCGTCTGAACCTCATGAAGGGCAATCAGATCACGCAGAACATCGTGAACCGCGCCACAGCCATTGTCAAGAAGTATTTTGAGGAAAAAGGTTTCGGCAACGCCGATGTCAAGATAAATCTTCAGGAGGACCTCTCCAAGAAGAACGAGATGATTGTGAACATCGATGTTGACAAGCATCAGAAGGTGAAGGTTCACAAAATCTATATCACCGGTAACGAGGTGCTTTCCGACGGCAAACTCAAGCGCGTCATAAAGAAAACCAACGAAGGCAGTAACCTCTGGAAGCTGTTCAGCCAGAAAAAGTTTGTGGAGAGCGACTACCATGACGACCTCAACCGCATCATTCAGAAATATAACGAGCTTGGTTACCGCGATGCGAAAATCCTGAGCGACAGTGTTGTGCCTTACGACGAAAAGAAGGTTGACGTATATATCAACCTCGAAGAAGGCAAGAAATATTACATCAGCGATATCTCCTGGGTGGGTAATACCATCTACAACACCGACCAGCTCAACTATTTCCTCGGAATGAAGCCGGGCGATGTCTATAACCAGAAGGAACTTAACAAACGTCTGAATGAGGACGACGATGCCGTGTCAAACGCCTATATGGACAAGGGCTATCTGTTCTATCAGCTCGTCCCCATCGAGAAAAACATCCACGGTGACTCCATCGACCTTGAACTGCGCATGTTCGAAGGCCCTCAGGCCCGTATCAACAAGGTGGTCATCAATGGTAACGACCGCCTCTATGAAAAAGTGGTGCGCCGCGAACTTTACACCAAGCCCGGTGAGCTGTTCAGCAAGTCGGACCTCATCCGTTCCGTGCGTGAAATTGCGCAGACCGGTCATTTCGATCCCGAATCGATGGATCCTCGCGTGGAACCCAACGAAGAGAACGGTACGGTTGATATTGTTTATAACCTCACTTCAAAGGCGAACGACCAGATTGAGTTCTCGCTCGGCTGGGGCCAGACCGGTATTATCGGTAAGGTGGCGTTGAAGTTCACCAACTTCTCCATGAAGAATCTGTTTAACCCAAGCTCATTCAAGGGATTCATACCTCAGGGTGAGGGTCAGACATTCACCATCAGCGCCCAGACCAATGCGCGCTACTATCAGATGTATTCGGTGTCGTTCCTTGATCCGTGGTTCGGCGGCAAGCGCCCCAACTCGCTGCAGGTGTCGGCCTACTACAGCCGTCAGACCGGTGTGAACTCGTCGTACTACAACTCCAACTGGTCAAATCCCTACCTCTACGGCGGTTACGGTTATGGCTACGGATACGGCTCGAACTATTACAACGATTATTATTCCAACTCCATACAGAACGCCTACGACCCCAACAAGGTGCTCCAGATGGCCGGTGTAACCGTCGGCTTCGGAAAGCGTCTGAACTGGCCTGACGACTATTTCACACTCACAACAGAGCTTTCATACAACTTCTATTACCTGAAGAACTGGGAGTATCTGTACTACATGAACAACGGTACGTCGAACGCACTTGTGCTCGGACTCACGCTTGCACGTAACTCCATCGACAACCCGCTCTACACCCGTCGCGGCTCCACCATCTCGCTTAACTTCTCTTTCACTCCGCCGGCCTCGCTCTTTGGCGGTAAAAAGGACTGGGAGAAACTGTATAACGAGAACACCACAGCATCCAAGAAAGAACTTTATCGCTGGATTGAATACTGGAAGCTCCGTTTCAAGTCGCGTACATACACTCCGCTCACCAATCCTGACGGAAAATGGACACTCGTGCTCATGACCCGTGCCGATATCGGTCTGCTCGGAAGCTACAACAAATGGCTAAAATCGCCGTTCGAGACATTCTATGTAGGTGGCGACGGTATGAGCGGATCCTACACCTATGCAACCGAGACCATTGCATTGCGCGGTTATGAAAACGGTTCGCTCACTCCGTGGGGACGCGAGGGTTATGCGTACACCCGTTTCGGCCTTGAACTTCACTTCCCCTTCATGCTGCAGCCCACGACCACCATTTATGGTCTGGCCTTCGTGGAGGGCGGTAACGCATGGACAGCCGTCAAGGACTTCTCGCCGTTCGACCTTAAGCGCAGCGCAGGTGCCGGTGTCCGCATCTTCCTCCCCATGGTGGGCATGATGGGTATCGACTGGGCCTACGGTTTCGACAAAGTGTTCGGGCAGAAAGGCGGCTCGCACTTCCACTTCATCCTCGGCCAGGAGTTCTAAGCCGTTGCGATGTCGGGGCTTAAAGCCGGATTTGTTAAACCTTTTCGGCTCTCAGACGTCTATATTGGTATAGAATCTGATTTAAACAACTTAAATTTTAACCGATGAAAAAAATATTCTTCACACTGATACTGCTCGCCGGCATCGCATTTGCCGGAAGCGCCCAGAAATTCGCGTTGATCGATATGGAGTACATCCTCAAGAATGTGCCTTCCTATGAGATGGCCAACGAACAGCTCAACCAGCTGTCGCAGCGTTGGCAGCGAGAGGTGGAGGCTGCTTCGAAAGAGGCCGACGCTATGTACAAGCAGTACCTTTCCGACAAGGTGTTCCTCACCGAAGAGCAGGTGAAAAAGCGTGAGGAGGAGATTGTGGCCAAGGAACAGTCGGCCACCGAGCTCCGCTACAAATATTTCGGTCCGGAGGGTGAACTGTATAAAAAACGCCAGACACTTATGAAGCCTATCCAGGACGATATCTACAATGCCGTAAAGAAACTTTCGGAGGAGCGCGGCTATCAGGCAATTTTCGACCGTGCATCCTCTGCCAACATAATCTACGCCTCACCCCGTATCGATGTCAGCAACGAAGTGCTGGCGAAACTCGGCTATGCCAACTGATGCCTGAAAGTGCTCTTCTTACGACCCGTATGAGTCCGGTTAAAGCAACTAATTAAAAATCAAAAATAACTCAACGAATCAAACATGTTCAAAAAAATTCTTGTCGCGCTCGCAGTAGCGCTTCCTGCATGCCTTTGGGCGCAGGCTCCCAAGTTCGGTGTTGTTGATGTGGAAAGCATCATCCCCCAGATGGCTGAATATCAGGAGGCTCAGACCAAGATTGGAGAAGCTGCCAAAACTTATGAGGCGGAATACGCAAAGATTAATGAAGAGCTTCAGAAAAAAATGGCTGAACTTCAGGAACTTGAAAAGGACGCCACCACATTGCAGTCAATCAAGGAGCGCCGTCTGCAGGACCTTCAGGAACTTGATAAAAAAGCGCAGCAGTTTGCACAGACAGCGCAGCAGGATCTGCAGCGTCAGCAGGCACAGCTGATGCAGCCCGTTCAGGAAAAGGTTATGAACGCCATCAAGAGCGTCGGCACCGAGAACGGCTTTACAATGATATTCCCCGAGGGCGTACCAGCCTTTGTCAGCGCTGACGTGCAGGACGTGACAGCTCTCGTGAAAACCAAGCTGGGTGTGAAATAACCCTGCTAAAAAACATACCTCGCAGGAGGGCCGGGACTCAGTCCCGGCCCTCCTGCTTTTTGCCTTTATCCGAATTTATAAGAGTTTATCCGAGTTTATCCGAATTATAAACTATGATAACTATGATAACTCTGATAACTCTGATAACTCTGATAAGCTCGGATAAACTCTGATAAGTGCCCGGGTTAGGGCGCTGCTGGGGCAGCGGAGCCTTTGTCCGTGGCTTTCAGATTGCCAATTTAGTGCCAAAATAAATTGTTAAATTGACCTATAATTGAAAAAAAAAGCTTATCTTTGCCCTCGGAAAAGTGCATTTTGCGATTGATTCCGGGAGGAAGCTGCGTGCAGCCTCTGTAATTTTTCAGGAATTGATTAATGTGAAATTGTTGATGCTGGTGCAGTTACTTGTCAATGCATCTTGCCATGAGCCGGATTGCCGGGCGCCTTTTGGTTAGCCGGTCACCGGATGCGGCCACTGACCGTAGAACAGAGAAAACTCAAAACAATTTATGATATCATTAGGTATTTTTGGAATTGACCCCGCCCTGTTTGCCATCGTGGCGCTCCTTACCGGTGCAGCCCTCGTGGCATTGGCGTTATGGCTTGCCGGGCTGATCTCGCCCCGTTCGTTCAACCCCCAGAAAGGTGAGGCTTATGAGTGCGGTATCCCCACACGTGGTGGAAGTATGACACGTTTCCATGTGGGCTACTATCTGTTTGCCATCCTCTTCCTGATGTTCGATGTGGAGACAGTGTTTCTCTATCCCTGGGCTGTGTGCCTGCGCAATCCCTTCGGTGGGGCAGGTGTGGCTGCGGTAGCAGTGTTTTTTGCCATCTTAGTGCTGGGCTTGGTTTATGCCTGGCGGAAAGGAGCTCTTGAATGGAAGTAAAAGACGTTACCACCAAATCCATGCCCTATGAGGCATGGAAGGACAACGAATATATCGAAAAGCTCGTTCAGGAGCTTCGCGACAGCGGCACCAACGTGCTCGTGGGTTCGCTCGATAAACTGATAAACTGGGGCCGAAGCAATTCGATATGGCCCCTGACATTTGCCACAAGTTGCTGCGGCATCGAGTTCGTATCGCTTGGCGCAGCGCGTTTCGACATGGCTCGTTTCGGTTGGGAAGTGGCCCGTTCGTCCCCCCGTCAGGCCGACTTCATAATGGTGGCAGGAACGATCGTGAACCGCATGGCCCCGGTGCTCCGCCGTCTGTACGACCAGCTTGCCGAGCCTAAATATGTAATAGCATGCGGAAGCTGCGCCATCTCCGGAGGTCCGTTCCGTAATTCTTATCACGTGGCCAAAGGCATTGAGGACATTGTGCCTGTCGATGTCTACTGCCCCGGTTGTCCTCCCCGTCCCGAAGCAATGATCTACAGTATCATGCAGCTCTCCAGAAAGATGAAGGTAGAGCGTTTCTTCGGCGTAGTCAACCGCAAGGAGGACCGCAAAAAGTATCTTCAGGAGCATCCCGTGCCTGAGGAATAATTTCCCCGCAGATGCCTCTCTACTCCATGTTCAATAAACTCAACCACAACGAAGAAAACTAACAATATGGCTGAATTGCAGGATAAGATTTCCAAGCTTTGCCCCGATGCGACCTTCGAGGAAGGTGAGATTCTGCTCGTCAAAGTCGCTGACGCACAGCTTCACTCGCTGGTGAAGTCGCTCCGCGATGACCTCGGATTCGACTACCTTGTAACCATAGTCGGCAACGATTGGAAAACCTCGCTCGGATGCGTTTATTATCTCACGTCGACCACAACCAAGCAGTTCGTATCGGTGCGCGTGGAAACCACCGACCGCGATAACCCCATGCTCCACAGCATTGCCGACCTTTACCGCATTGCAGGGATTTTCGAACGTGAGGTCTACGATTTCTATGGCATCGTATTCATCGGTAACCCTGATATGCGCCGCCTCTTCCTCAGCATCGACTGGGTGGGCTACCCCTTGCGCAAGGATTACAACATGAACGAGCCTCAGAACGCTGTATCGGTTGAAAACGAGCGTCAGAGCGATTACACCTCCACCTGGGTGGAACAACCCGACGGAAAGGTGGAAAAGAAGGAAGTGCCTGTATTCGCACCCGATGATTTTGTGGTGAACATCGGCCCGCAGCACCCTGCCACCCACGGTGTGCTCCGTTTCCGTACAGCAGTCGATGGTGAGACCATCAAGAAAATAGACGTCTACATGGGCTACATTCACCGCGGAGTTGAAAAACTCAGCGAGAATCTGGCTTACATGCAGACGCTTCATTTTATGGACCGTCTTGATTATTTCTCGGCCCATAACTATCATCACGGCCTCTGCCTTTGCATCGAGAAGGCCGCCGGAATCGAGGTTCCGGAGCGTGCCCGCGTGATCCGTATCCTCATGGACGAGCTGTCGCGTATAGCTTCGCACTGCCTGTTCATGGGAACATTCTGTATGGACCTCGGTGCAACCACCATGCTCTTCTACACACTCCGTGTGCGTGAGCAGATTCTCGACATCATGGAAAAGACATGCGGCGCCCGCATGACATTCAACTATGATTGCATCGGCGGTGTGATGGCGGACCTTGATCCCGATTTCGTTAAGGACGTTCACGCTCTGCTTGAGGTTCTCCCCAAGAACGTGGCTGAATACAAGAAACTTTTCACAGGCAATGTGATTGCAAAGAACCGTATGGAAGGCGTAGGCGTGCTTTCGCGCGAGGATGCCATCTCGTTCGGTATCACCGGTCCCTCCGGCCGTGCTTCCGGGTGGGCTTGCGACGTGCGCAAGACACATCCCTACAGCGGATATGAGAAACTCGATTTCGAGCAGGTTGTGCGCACCGAGGGCGACTCGATGGCACGTTTCAACAACCGTCTTGATGAAGTGATGCAGAGCGCGCACATCATCGAGCAGCTTATCGACAATATCCCCGAAGGTGATTATCTTGCAAAAGTGCCTAAGGTGCTGAAGCTCCCTGTGGGCCACTGGTTCCAGGTGGTTGAAGGTTGCCGCGGCGTGTTCGGTGTATACCTCGAGAGCGACGGTTCCACCAAGCCCTATCGTCTCAAGCTTGCCACCCCCAGTCTCAATGCCGCTGCCGTTGTGGATCACATCACAGTGGGGCAGAAAATCGCCGACCTTATCACAATCGGCGGTTCACTCGACTATATCGTGCCTGACATGGACCGCTGATGCTCCGGCGGCACGCATACCAATTAACCGCCACAGGCGGCATCACATTGATTACGAACACAAAATAGTGAATTTTGCTATTCTCAAATAACGTTATGGATAACTATACGATAGATAATTTCCATAGTTTTTCTGCATGGTTCGACGCCCTGCTCAACAACTACATGCCTTCATGGCTGGCAACCACAATCGAGTGCCTGCTGGTGGGCGTGGGGTTGCTGCTCGTTTATGCCGTGCTGGCGCTCTTCTACATCCTCTATGAGCGCAAGATATGCGCTTATTTCCAGTGTCGCCTCGGCCCGAACCGTGTGGGTCCCTGGGGCTTGCTCCAGAGTATGGCCGATGCCGTGAAGATGCTCATCAAGGAGCTTATCACCCTCAACCACATTGACAAGTTCCTGTTCGCACTCGCACCTTACCTGGTAATCATTGCCTCAATGCTTTGCTTTGCAGTGCTTCCCTGGGGTAATGGCTTGCAGATTATAGACTTCAATATCGGCATCTTCTTCCTGGTTGCCTGCTCGTCGATCGGTGTGCTCGGTATCCTGCTTGCCGGTTGGTCGTCGAACAACAAGTTCACCCTTATCGGCGCCCTCCGTTCGGGTGCGCAGATGGTGAGCTACGAGCTGTCGGTGGGACTGTCGATTCTCACCATGGTGGCATTCGCCGGAACTATGGATGTTGTGAAAATCGTGGAGGCCCAGGCCGGCGGATGGTTCATTTTCCAGGCTCATATCCCTGCCATCATCGCATTTGTAATCTACATGATTGCCGGTACAGCGGAAACCAACCGTGGCCCGTTCGACCTCCCCGAGGCTGAGAGCGAGCTTACCGCCGGCTATCATACTGAATATTCTGGTATCCATTTCGGCTTCTTCTACCTGGCGGAGTATCTTAACCTCTTCATCGTGTCGGGTGTTGCAGCCCTGATGTTCTTCGGAGGATGGATGCCGCTGCGCATAGAGGGCTGGGACGGTTTCAACCAGATAATGGGTTATATCCCCTCGGTAGTCTGGTTCCTGCTCAAGGCTTTTGTCCTCTCGTTCGTGATCATCTGGTTCAAGTGGACCTATCCCCGTCTGCGTATCGACCAGTTGCTTTCGCTCGAATGGAAATATCTCCTCCCCATCAACCTTGTCAACCTCGCGCTGATGGTCCTGATAATCTGCATGGGCTGGTACTTCTGATTCCAGTCCCCCGATGCAGCTGATGCCTGAGGCCGCAACCACGGTCTGAGGTGTCGAAATCCCTCCAACAACAAATAATCTGTTTCATACCTACACCTCTCATAGTAATGAGCGATAAATTCGGAAAAATAGCACAGGTAATCGGCCCTGTAGTCGATGTGATTTTCGATGGTGACGACAACATCCTGCCTCCCATCTATACCGCGTTGAAAGTCGACCGCGAGGACGGTTCGATGTTGATTCTTGAAGTGGAGCAACACATTGGCGAGGACACAGTGCGCTGTGTGGCCATGGAGAGCACCGACGGTCTGCGTCGCGGTCTGCGCGTCGACAGTCTGGAACGCCCGATTGCCGTTCCCACCGGCGAGCAGGTGAAAGGACGTCTGCTCAACGTCGTGGGCGAGGCTATCGACCACCTTCCCGCGCTTGAACGCACCGACATGCGTCCTATCCATCAGCCGGCTCCCCAGTTTGAGGACCTGACTATCGGTACCGAAATCCTCTTCACCGGTATCAAGGTGATCGACCTTCTCGAACCTTACAGCAAGGGTGGCAAGATCGGTCTGTTCGGTGGCGCCGGTGTAGGAAAGACGGTGCTCATCATGGAGCTGATCAACAACATCGCCAAAGGTCACAATGGCTTCTCGGTGTTCACAGGTGTGGGCGAGCGTACCCGCGAGGGTAACGACCTCCTGCGCGAGATGATTGAGAGCGGCGTTATGAAATACGGCGAGAAGTTCCGTGAAGGTATGGAAAAAGGGGAGTGGAATCTTGCCGACGTCGACATGAAAGAGGTTGAGCAGTCGCAGGCCACTCTGGTGTTCGGCCAGATGAACGAGCCCCCGGGCGCACGTCTGCGTGTGGCTCTGTCCGGTCTGACCGTGGCCGAGCAGTTCCGCGATCAGGACGGCGGCGGTAAGGATATTCTTCTGTTCATCGACAATATCTTCCGTTTCACCCAGGCTGGTTCGGAGGTTTCGGCTCTTCTCGGCCGTATGCCGTCGGCTGTGGGTTATCAGCCTACACTTGCATCAGAAATGGGTATGCTTCAGGAGCGAATCACATCCACTAAGAACGGTTCTATTACATCGGTACAGGCCATTTACGTGCCTGCCGACGACTTGACCGACCCCGCTCCGGCCACAACCTTCAGCTTCCTTGATGCAACAACGGTGCTCAGCCGTAAGATTTCGGAGCTTGGTATCTATCCTGCCGTTGACCCGCTTGAATCGACTTCACGAATCCTTGACCCCAACATCATCGGCGAGGACCACTATAACACCGCTCAGGCTGTGAAGCAGCTTCTGCAGAAGTACAACGAGCTTCAGGATATCATCGCCATCCTCGGTGTGGACGAACTTTCGGACGAGGACAAACTTGTGGTTTCGCGTGCACGCCGCGCGCAGCGCTTCCTCTCGCAGCCGTTCCACGTGGCCGAGCAGTTCACCGGTCTCCCCGGTGTGATGGTTCCCCTCAGCGAGACCATCCGTGGCTTCAAGATGATTCTGTCGGGCGAGATGGATGAATATCCCGAGCAGGCCTTCCTCAATGTCGGCACAATCGACGAAGCTATAGAGAAAGGCAAGAAACTGCTTGCACAGGTTAAATAAAGCAATTTACGGCCAATAATTCCCCATAGACTACACATATGACACTGAAAATCATATCGGCAGAACGCATAATTTTCGAAGGCGAGGCGCAGTCTGTAACGCTTCCCGGCGAGAAAGGGCAGTTCACTGTGCTCCCGCGTCATGCATCGCTCATCTCGACACTCGACAAGGGCGTTGTCCGCTACCGCAACAGCGCCGGCGAGCATGAAGTGGAGATAGCAGGCGGCATCGCCGATATCGATCATGACGTTATTTCCGTGTGTGTCTATTGAATTCTGATATAATACCTCCGCAACATATGAAACGCATTCTGTTCCTTTTCTCACTGATTGTGGCTACAGCCTTCGGTATGGCTGCGGCCAATGAGTCGGGTCTTGAAAAGGATGTCCATGCCGACCTTGAACACGTTGAGGCGACTACCCACGAGGATGAGCTTGACCTGAAGAGCACGATTTTCGAGCACCTCGGCGACGGTTATGGCTGGGAAGTGCCCTTCAATCATCACAAGCGCATGCCGCTTCCGGTGATTGTGTTCGGCAAGGATGGCCTGCATGTGTTTTCATCCGCCCGTGTGGAGCACGGTGCTGTCTGGAAGGATGGTAACGCCACCTTCAAGATTGCAACCGAAGGCGACTACAAAGGTAAAATCGTTGAAATTGTCGACGGCAAGGAGTACAAGCCCTGGGATCTGTCGATAACCAAGAACGTGTGCGCCATCTTCATTGCATGCATCATCGTGATTCTGTGCTGCTTCATGCTGGCACGCTGGCATAAGCACAACCCTTATAAAGCGCCCCGCAAGGGTCTCGGCTTTTTCGAGCTGCTTGTCGATTTCATTTACGTCGGCGTCATAAAGGCCACCCTTAAGGACAAGGCTCCCCGTTTCGCACCCTATCTGCTCACAGTGTTCATGTTCATCTTTTTCATGAACCTGCTCGGACTGATTGTGGTGTTCCCCGGCGGTGCCAACGTGACAGGCAATATAGCAGTGACCATGGTGCTTGCCCTCATGACGTTTGTCATGACAAACTTCTTCGGTACGAAACATTACTGGAAGGAGATTTTCTGGCCCGATGTGCCCCTGTGGCTCAAGTTCCCCATCCCCATCATGCAGGTAATCGAGGTGTTCGGTATCTTCACGAAGCCGGCTGCCCTCACAGTCCGTCTGTTCGCCAACATGATGGGCGGCCATATGATTGTGCTTGTTCTCACACTCCTCATATTCATATTCGGGGCGATGGGTTATGCCGTGGCTTCCGGCACAGCAGTGGTCTCGGTGCTGTTCTCGGTGTTCATGCTGCTCATTGATGTGCTGGTAAGCTTCATCCAGGCCTATGTGTTCACCATGCTTTCCACCATCTTCATCTCGCTTGCGCAGGAGGACGGTCACGGACATAAGGAGCACAAGCATGAAGAAGAGGCCGTAGCCACAACCTCTACAACCCCCGCAGCTGCAACCGCAGCAAAGTAAACGACATACAGAAATAAATCTAAATTAAATAAACTCTCAAAACTCTTAAAATTATGTTAGGATTGATTTTAGCAGCAGAAGCCCTCGTAGGTCTTGGCGCATCGATTGGCGCAGGTATCGCAGCCATCGCTGCCGGTATCGGTATCGGTAAAATCGGATCGTCGGCCATGGAGGCCATCGCACGCCAGCCTGAGGCATCGGGCGATATCCGTTCGAACATGATTGTGATTGCCGCCCTCGTGGAAGGTGTGGCTCTGTTCGCAGTCATCGTTTGCGTATTGGCTCTGTTCGTTTAATCCCGCACACCACAAATTTCCGTCCGGACCCGGTTCCGCTCAAATTCAGCGTCGGCGGAACCGGCGCCACGGAGACATCCCGCCTCCGGTGGATTCTCCTCGTGGTTCCGGAAAGAATGTTATCCGATGCGGCCTTGCAGTGCCGGTGCGGTTTACTTAATTTATTTTTGACTTCAGCAATTATTTATGGAACTGTTTAAAGTTGATTTTGGCTTGACTGTGTGGATGTTCGTCTCGTTCGTCATCCTTCTGTTCATCCTGTGGAAATTCGCATGGCCTGTGATCCTGAAGGGGATGGATGGTCGTGCCGACCTTATTGATAAGGGTGTTGAATATGCCCAGAATGCCAAGGAGCAGCTCGACAATGCCCAGGTGGAGGCCCGCAAATATGTGGACCAGGCACGCCATGAGCAGGCCGATATAATTGCCGAGGCCAACAAAATCAAATCACAGATCATTGAGGAGGCGCGTGAAGACGCCAAGAAAGAGGCCCAGAAGGTAATCGATTCTGCGAAACTGTCGATAGAGCAGAGCCGGAAAGAGGCCGAAAAAGGTCTGCGTGACCAGGTGAGCCGCTATGCTCTTGAGATTGCGGCACAGGTGACCCGCGGCCAGCTTGAAAACGACAAAGCTCAGCAGAAGCTCGTCGATTCACTGCTCGATGAGATGGAAACAAAGAACTGAAACCGCCATTAACCCCCTGTTACAGCAATGAACGAAGGCCTCATCCCAAGCCGTTACGCCAAGGCTCTCCTCAAGTTCTCTATTGAGAAGAAGGCCGAGGCACGGATGTATGAACTGATGAACCATATGTCGACGAGTTTCGCCGCTTACCCGGAACTCGATACCACGATGGCGAATCCGTTCATATCGCCTGAAAAAAAGCAGCAGCTGCTTATGACCGCCGCCGGTGCAGATCCGGCCGACGAGGTCTTTTCGGACTTCCTGAAACTCCTGCGTCAGAACAACCGTCTGCCCATGGCCCGTGGCATCGCACTTGCATATGAGGAGGATTACCGCAAGCTCAACAACATCTACAAGGTGGAGGTGACGGCTGCGGCATCTATGCCAGAGGAACAGGAGAAACGCCTCAAGCAGCTCATCCTTTCGCACCTGCAGGGGGGCACAATGGAATATTCATTTAAATTGGATCCCTCGCTCATCGGAGGTTTTTCAGTGAAAGTGGGATCCGAACAGCTCGACGCCTCAGTGCGTAATGAACTCAAACAGCTGAAGCTTAAACTGCTTGGCTGAGACACAGTTTCCGGCTCTGCCGGAACAACCGTGGGGAAGGAAAATACATAACGCTGTTCCGCATGCGGAGCGGCGGCTAAATCAAGCAAACAACACTCTCTTTAACATTAACCATACAGAATGATTAATCCAAGCGAAATTTCAGAAGTTTTAAAGCAACAGCTTGAAAGCGTCAACCGCACCGTTGCTTTTGAGGAAGTGGGCACCGTGCTTGAAGTGGGCGACGGTGTGGCTCACGTCTATGGCCTCGACAACGTGTGTGCCAACGAGCTTGTGGAGTTTGAAAACGGCGTGAAAGGCGTGGCTCTTAACCTTGAGGAAAGCAACGTGGGCGTTATTCTGCTCAACGATGTGAACAAGGTGACAGAGAATATGACCGTACGCCGCACGGGCGAAATCGCTTCTATCCCTGTTGGCGAGGGAGTGTTCGGCCGTGTGATCAACATCCTCGGCGAACCGGTCGACGGTCGCGGACCCATCGAAGGCGAGCGTCTGCTCATGCCGCTGGAGCGCAAGGCTCCCGGTGTGATTTTCCGCCAGCCGGTGAAACAGCCTCTGCAGACCGGTATCAAGGCTGTTGACTCCATGGTGCCCATTGGCCGCGGCCAGCGTGAGCTTATCATTGGCGACCGTCAGATCGGCAAGACCGCTATCGCCATCGATACCATCATCAACCAACGCAAGAACTACGAGGAAGGCAAGCCTGTATATTGCATCTATGTTGCAATCGGCCAGAAAGCATCCTCGGTGGCTGCCATCGTGGAGACCCTCCGTCAGCATGGCGCCCTTGATTACACATGTGTCGTTGCGGCTACCGCATCTGATTCCGCCGCGATGCGCTACTATTCGCCGTTCGCAGGCGTGGCAATCGGTGAGTATATCCGCGACACCGGACGTGACGCCCTTATCGTTTACGATGACCTCTCGAAACAGGCCGTGGCCTATCGTGAGATCTCGCTGATTCTGAAACGTCCCTCCGGACGTGAGGCATACCCCGGCGATATTTTCTATCTGCATTCGCGTCTGCTTGAGCGTGCCGCAAAGATTATCGACAACCAGCAGGTGGCAGAGAGCATGAACGACCTGCCTGCGGTGTTGAAGCCGATTGTGAAGGGTGGTGGTTCGCTCACCGCGCTCCCCATCATCGAGACACAGGCCGGCGACGTATCGGCTTACATTCCGACCAACGTGATTTCGATTACCGACGGTCAGATATATCTTGAGACCGCGCTGTTCAACCGCGGTATCCGTCCCGCCATCAACGTGGGTATCTCCGTGTCGCGTGTGGGTGGTAACGCTCAGATCAAGTCGATGAAGAAGGTGGCAGGTACACTGAAAATCGACCAGGCTCAGTTCCGTGAGCTTGAATCGTTCACAAAGTTCGGCGGCGATATCGATCCCGTGACAGCACGCGTCATCGACCGTGGCCGCAAGAACGAGCGTCTGCTCATTCAGCCTCAGTATAAGCCCTGGGCCGTTGAGGATGAGGTGGCCGTAATCTACTGCGGTGTGAACGGTCTGCTCAGCAATGTTCCCGTGGACAAGGTGGCTGAATTCGAGGATGCACTCATGCAGCTGCTTCATGCAAAATATCAGGCCGATGTGCTTGATGTTATCAAGTCGGGTCAGCTCACCGACGACTGCACGGCCAAACTGACCGAGGCTGCCGCCGAAGTGGCCGCCCGCTACAATTAATCAGAAACTATACTAAGATTCAACCATCGATAAATGGCAACACTTAGAGAACTCAAAGGCCGAATCGGCTCTGTGGCATCGTCTGAAAAGATAACCGGTGCCATGAAGATGATTTCATCGGCCAAAATGCATAAAGCCGAAACGGCACTGAAGCAGTTGCGCCCGTTCCGCAATCAGGTGGAAGCGGTGATTGCCAATCTGCTCAGCTCCGATGCGGTTTTTACCTCTCCGCTCATGACCCCGCGCCCCGTTGAGCGCGTGGGCGTGGTGGTATGGGGCTCCGACGATGGCCTCTGTGGTGCCTACAACGTGAATATTTTCAAACTTCTGCTTCAACATCTCACGCAGCTGCGTCAGGAGTTGGGCATAGGAGTGAGGATCACTTTGATTCCGGTCGGCGGCAAGATTGCCAAGGCCGTGGCGAAAATCAAATTGCCCGGTGTTGATTTTGAAGCGCCGGAGGGCGTGGATTCAAAGAGCGGCGATGCCGCCGTGCGCGATTTCACATGGCAGCTCCGCGACAAATTCATTGACGGCACATACGACCGCGTGGACATGCTCTACATGTCGTTCAAGAGTGTTGCCAAGCAATTGCCGGAATTTCAGCAGCTGTTGCCCGTAACCGACGAAGCTTTCGCCGGAGTGGGGAGCCGGATCGGAGGTCAAGCCTTACATCTTCGAGCCTTCGCCCGAGCGCATTTTCACCGCCATCCTCCCCATGTATCTCCTTGCTGTGGTGCAGGACGTGTTCACCGAGAACCGTGCCAGCGAACAGGCTGCCCGCGTGATGGCCATGCAGAGTGCCAACGACAATGCAAAGAAGCTTCACGACCAGCTGCAGCTTGAGTTCAACAAACTGCGTCAGCAGGCCATCACCACCGAGTTGCTTGACATTCTCGGCGGTCAGGTAAAGTGAACCGCGCGTAATCGTCGGCAGTAGAATAGAGAAAATAAAGAAAAAACGACATAAGATTTAAAAATGGGTAGTGTAAAAGATTATTTTTCGTCCTTAGGGAAAGGAATTTCGAGCCTGTTCAAGGGGCTTGAGGTTACCGGAAAGGAATTTGTCACCCCTAAGATTACAGAAAGATATCCCGAAAATCGAGATGACATGCATGTGGCACAGCGTTTCCGCGCCTCGCTGCAGTTCATCTATGATGCGGAGGGAAACCACCGGTGCATCGCTTGCGGCACCTGTGAGCGTAACTGTCCCAACGGAACCATCAACATCGAGACGAAGATGGTGGACACCTGGGACGGCAAAGAAGAAAAAGCTCGACCGTTATTTCTACGATCTCGGCAGCTGCACATTCTGTCAGCTTTGTGTGACCACATGTCCCACCAACGCCATCGAGTTCACCAACGATTTCGAGCAGGCTGTGTTCACACGTGAGAAACTGGTGAAGCAGCTCAACTATCTTCCAGAGAAACCCGAACCCAAGCCTACTCCCGAGCAGATTGCGAAGCTTGAGGCGGAAAAGCAGGCCAAGATCGAGGCTGCCAAGGCTGCCGCTGCTGCCAAGAAGGCCGCTGCTGCCGGAGCTGCTGAGGCTCCCAAACCTGCGGCCGCACCAGCCGACGACGAGAAAACAAAAAAGGCACTTGCCGCTGCCGGTGGCGACCCTGAGAAGGAAGCCAAAATCCGCGCGGCTCTTGAAAAGGCCGCCAAGCTCAAGGCTGAGCGTGAGGCCGCCAGGAACGCAGGCACACAGCCCGGATAAATTCTCATTACCGGATGCCATGCCGGATAGGGCAGGCGTTCCGGTTTTTGTCAACGAAATCAAACGAAGAATTATAATATGGAATCAGTAGGAAGTATCATCGTTTACATGATAATAGCCCTGGCGCTTATCATCTTCTCGGTGCTTGCTGTAACAACCCGCAAAATCTTGCGTGCCGCAACCTACTTGCTGTTCGCCCTGTTCGCAACAGCCGCGCTCTACTTCAAGCTCGACTATGAGTTTCTCGGCGCAGTGCAGATTGCGGTCTATGCCGGCGGTATAGTGGTGTTGTTCGTGTTTTCAATTTTGCTTACAAGCCATCCCGGCGAAAATTCGGCGGCACTTGTCTCGCGCAAGCGTATGCTCGGTCTGGAGCGGCTGTCGCAATGTTTGTAGTGGCCGGTTACTCGCTTGTGAGCCGCACCGCAATGCTTTCGGCCACACCCTCCGGAAGCAATCCCGTGATGCGTGAAATCGGAGTGGCACTCATGGGTACCGGACATGCCCAGTACCTGCTGCCTTTCGAGGCTATCAGCGTGTTGCTTCTGGCATGTATCATCGGCGGTGTCGTAATTGCCCGTAAAAAGTAACGCCTAAAGAGAAAGAGAATCATGGATCTGACAATTTTATATTACCTCATTCCCAGTCTTTTCATGTTCTGCTGCGGTGTTTACGGTTTCATAACCCGCCGAAACATGATTGCCATTCTCATATCGCTGGAACTGATGCTCAACTCGGTTGACATCAATTTTGTGGTGTTCAACCGTTTCCTTTTCCCCGGCGAACTTGAGGGCATGTTCTTCTCGCTGTTCGCCATCGGTCTGGCGGCGGCTGAGACAGCACTGGCCATTGCGATTATCATCAATGTGTTCCGCGTGTCGGAGAATATCGACGTCCGCGACGTAAACAAAATGAAATATTAAAGCGCCATGCAACCGTTAATTCCTATCATTATCCTTGCTTTGCCGCTGGCGATGTTCCTCTTTCTGGGGCTATGCGGCCATAAGCTGAGTCACCGCTGGGCCGGAATCCTCGGCACAGCCGGTATGGGCGTCACTATGGTGCTTGCCTATATCACTTCGTTCACTTATTTCTTCTCCGGCAACCCCGAATTTGTAGATGCCGACACCCACACCCGCCTTCAGGCTGTGATTTTCAATCAGGACTGGCTGTCGCTTTACGATAATCTTGTAATCCGCATCGGATTCCTGCTCGACCCGATTTCGGCATTGCTCCTTGTTGTAATAACCACCATCTCGTTCATGGTGCATCTGTACAGCAACGGTTACATGCGCGACCATCATGGCGTGTGGGAAACAGGATTCCAGCGTTTCTACGCGTTCCTGTCGCTGTTCAGCTTCTCGATGCTCGGTCTGGTAGTGGCCACCAACATTTTCCAGATGTACATCTTCTGGGAGCTTGTGGGTGCGTCGTCCTATCTGCTGATTGGTTTCTATTACACCCGTCCCTCGGCAGTGGCAGCTTCGAAGAAGGCATTTATCGTCACCCGCTTCGCCGACCTCGGATTCCTTCTGGGTATCCTTGTCCTCAGCTACTACACCGGAACATTCAACTTCACCGACTTCACATCTTCGGTTGTAGCCGGTCAGGAGAATGTGTTCCAGGTTAACCCCGAAACAGCTCAGGGCATTCTTGCCAAATTCACACAGAGCGCAGCTCCCACGTTCATGGGTGCTTCGGTGCTGACTTGGGCGCTTGTGCTCATCTTCATGGGTGGTATGGGTAAATCGGCCATGATGCCTCTGCACATCTGGCTCCCCGACGCTATGGAAGGCCCGACCCCCGTTTCAGCCCTCATCCACGCCGCCACCATGGTTGTGGCCGGTGTATACCTCGTGGCCCGTCTGTTCCCGCTTTACCTTATGGAGACCGCCGCGCTCAACATCGTTGTTGTGGTAGGCGCAATCACGGCCTTCTATGCGGCGATGGTGGCCTGCACACAGATCGACATCAAACGCGTGCTCGCATTCTCCACCATCTCGCAGATTGCCTTCATGATGGTTTCGCTCGGTGTTGCCCGTCCTGAATTCCATCACGGTCTGGGCTACATGGCCGGCATGTTCCATCTGTTCACCCACGCCATGTTCAAGGCGCTCCTCTTCCTCTGCGCCGGCGCTCTCATCCACGCAATCGGATCGAACGACTATACCGCGATGCACGGCCTGCGCAAGCACATGCCCATCACGCACATCACGTTCCTCATCGGCTGTCTGGCTATCGCAGGTATCATTCCTTTCGCCGGCTTCTTCTCGAAGGACGAAATCCTCACTGCCACAATGGGCCACTCGACATTCTGGTATATATGGATGTCGCTCGTTGCCGGTCTGACAGCGTTCTACATGTTCCGTCTCTACTATCTCATTTTCTGGTGGAAAGAACATAAGACACCCGCCGGGCATCATGCTCCCCACGATCAGCCCTGGACAATGACCCTCCCGCTTGTAATCCTTGCCGTTGTGTCCTGCTTCGCCGGATTTGTGCCTATGGGTAACCTTGTTACATGGAACGGTCACGAGATGTTCCCAGAAGGAGCCAATTTCCTTACAAACCTGAAGGCGCTCAACTGGAGCGTGGCCGGAATCAGCCTTGCAGTGGCAGTGGCCGCAATCGCTCTCGCCACAGTGATGTATAAAAAGGAGAATCAGCTCCCCGCCAAGTTCAAGAACGCCCTTCCTGCCCTTTGGGACTGGTGCTACCACCGTTTCTATTGGGACGAGCTCTACCAGTTCATCACCCACCGCATTATCTTCGGCTGCGTGAGCAAGCCTATAGCATGGTTCGACCGCCATATGGTCGACGGAACCATGGATGCGTTCGCCTATATCACACAGAAAGCGTCGGTTGCCATCAAGGGGCTGCAGTCCGGTAACATACAGATGTATGTATGGATTTATCTCATCGGCGCGCTTTTGCTCGGCGCTGTGACAGCCATTTGCCTAATGTGATTTTAACCGATTGAAACACAGATAAAATATAGTTACAGACATGTTTTCGAATATTCTGATATATTTCGTGATAATCCCGCTGCTCATGCTTGGGGGATTTGCCCTGTGCCGCGACGTGAAGCAGATCCGCGCGGTGGCAGTGACCGGCTCGACTGTTTTGATCGGGCTGTCGGCATGGCTGCTGTGCGATTATCTCGCACTCCGCGCCGCCGGCGAGACAGCCGAGATGCTTTACTGCGGCTCATGGACATGGTTCGAACCTCTCCATATCAATCTTGCAGTAGGTGTCGACGGCGTTTCCATCGCCATGCTTATCCTTTCGTCAATCATCGTGTTCGCCGGCTCGTTCGCCTCGTGGAAAATCGACGATGCACGCCACTTCTTCATGTGGCTGCTTCTCCTCTCCACCGGTGTGTTCGGCTTCTTCATCTCGATTGACCTGTTCACAATGTTCATGTTCTATGAGGTGGCTCTTATCCCTATGTACCTTCTCATCGGTGTGTGGGGCACAGGCCGCAAGGAATACTCAGCTATGAAGCTCACACTGATGCTTATGGGTGGTTCGGCATTCCTGATGCTCAGCCTCATCGGCATCTACTACCATTCGGCACCCGAAGGTGGTGAACTTACATGGAACATCCTTGAGATTGCCCGCAACAACTCCATCTCCACAGGATGGCAGTATTTCCTCTTCCCCATGTGTTTCGTAGGTTTCGGCGTTCTCGGCGCCATGTTCCCCTTCCACACATGGAGCCCCGACGGTCATGCATGCGCTCCGACAGCTGTGTCAATGCTTCACGCAGGTGTGCTCATGAAGCTTGGTGGTTACGGTTGCTTCCGTGTGGCGATGTACCTCATGCCTGAGGCTGCCAACGACCTCGCCTGGATTTTCCTTATCCTCACCGGTATCTCGGTGGTTTACGGTGCTTTCTCGGCTTGCGTGCAGACCGACCTCAAATATATCAACGCATACTCTTCGGTGTCGCACTGCGGTATGGTGCTCTTCGCCATCCTCATGATCAACACCACCGCTCTTACCGGTGCCATCATGCAGATGCTTTCGCACGGTCTGATGACGGCTCTCTTCTTCGCCCTTATTGGTATGATCTACGGCCGTACGCACACCCGTGACATCCGCCTGATGGGTGGTCTTATGAAAATCATGCCGTTCCTCGGTGTTGGCTATGTGATTGCCGGTATGGCATCGCTCGGTCTTCCCGGTCTCAGCGGTTTCGTGGCCGAAATGACAATCTTCGTCGGATCGTTCGATGCCGGTATGGCCGACTTCTATGCCGGTCTTGGTTCGCTCCGTCTGGTGTTCACCATCATAGCCTGCTCGTCGATTGTAATCACAGCGGTCTACATCCTGCGTGTTGTGGGCAAGCTGCTGTTCGGTCCGGTTCAGGATGCACATCATCTCGAACTCACCGACGCCACATGGTGGGAGCGCCTTTCGGTTGTGACCCTCGTGGTGAGCGTGGCAGCCATCGGATGTTTCCCCAACTTCTTCGAGTCGTTAATAAAATTCACATTCAACCCCGAGTTTTTCCGCGCCCTGACGGCGATGTGATCCGGAGGTTGACACACGAAATCATAATCCTATCATAGCAGAATCAATATGGATTATTCTCAATTCCTTGCAATGCGACAGGAAATCGGCTTGCTGATTGTGTTCCTGTTGGTGTTCCTTTACGACACGTTCATGCCTAAGAAGGCACAGGGCGGCATTGCCGGTTTCACCGCCGGGCTGTTCCTCCTTTTCACTGTGGCCAGCTTCCTTTGGGGCAATGTCGGCACGGTAGATGCCTTCTCCGGAATGTATGCCACATCCGATGTGTGCGCCATGATCAAGAATATACTCAATGTGGGTGTTCTCATCGTGCTTATCCAGAGCTGCAAATGGGCTAACGGAGAGCTGATGATCATGCGTCGCGGAGAGTTACGAACTGCTGCTTGTGACACTGTTCGGCATGTATCTCATGATTTCTGCCCGTCACTTCCTGCTGTTCGTCATCGGTCTGGAAAGCGCATCGCTTCCTCTTGCCGCCATGGTGGCTTTCGACAAGAACCGCTATGAAAGCCATGAGGCAGCCATCAAGTATATGCTCACAGCCGTGTTCTCGTCGGCCGTGTTCATGATGGGTCTGTCGTTTGTCTACGGTCTCGCCGGCTCGCTCTACTTCCAGGATATCGCCCTCCAGTTGGGTTCGTCGGTCAACACCATGCTCGTTGTGGCACTCGCGTTTGTCATCGCGGGTGTGGGCTTCAAGCTGTCGCTCGTGCCGTTCCACCTCTGGACAGCCGACGTATATCAGGGTGCGCCTACGTCTGTCACAGCTTATTTCTCAGTTATCTCGAAGGGTGCGGCAGCATTCGCATTCCTGGTGATTCTGGTGCAGGTGTTCGGCCAGTTCTATGCAAACGTGTGGGAATGGATGCTCTATGCACTCGTCATCCTTACAATCACCATCGGTAACCTTTTCGCCATCCGTCAGAAGAACATGAAGCGCTTCCTGGCGTTCTCCTCGATTTCGCAGGCCGGTTATATAATGCTTGGCGTTATCGGCTTCAACGCCATGGGGCTTTCGGCAATGATGTTCTACATCCTTGTGTACATCTTCTCTAACCTGGCCGCCTTCGGCGTTATCGGCGCGATAGAGAATGCCACCGGCAAGGTCAGCATGACCGACTACAACGGCCTGTCGAAAACAAACCCCTGGCTTGCATGCGCAATGATGCTCGCCATGTTCTCGCTGGCAGGTATTCCTCCGTTCGCAGGCTTCTTCAGCAAGTTCTTCATCTTTACCTCCGCCATCAACCAAGGCTCAATCGCAATATATGTATTGGTGCTCATTGCCCTTATCAACACCATCGTGTCGCTCTACTACTATCTGCTTGTAGTGAAGGCCATGTACATCTCGCCTGAAGAGCCTCAGATCGCCACATTCCGCAGCGCATGCACCGAGCGTGTTGCCCTTTGGATCTGTGTGGCAGGCATCATCGGCCTTGGTATCGTAAGCTACTTCTATGACAGCATCATCGCCGCAGGCAATTCCACCGCCCTGTTCGCCTTCGCCGGCTGATAACAGAATCATTTACTCAGGCTTGAAGCCTGAACAGCAAAAACCACCGCGGGCGCTGTGCCACAACGACACAGCGCCCGCGGTGAGTTTTTGATTGTGCAGCTGCAAAGCAACTGCGATGGCTTAATCGCTAAGATAGCTAAAATAGCTATTTAGTTAATATAGAGCTATTGTAGCTTCATGGCTATTTAGCTATCATGGAAAAGCTGGAGGATTATGCGCGGCGGAGGCGGCGGAAGGCGTGGGCGATGAGGATGATGGTCACCACGGTGGCGCAGATGTCGGAGGCGTAGAAGGTGGACCACACGCCGTTGAGGCCGAAGAAACGGGGGGCAGGATGTAGAGGAGCGGGAGGAAGAAGAGAATCTGGCGAGTGAGGCTCAGGAAAATCGAGAGTCCGATTTTTCCGATTGACTGGAAGTAGGTGGTTGCCACAATCTGGAATCCCACCATCCAGAAGCACAGCATGGCGGTGGAAAGTGCCTTGGCCGTGAAATCCACAAGGCTCTGGTCGCTCACAAACGCACGGGCAATGAGGTGTGGAATGGTCAGTCCTGCCAGCCATCCGACAAAACTTACGGTTGTGGCTGCGCATACTGCAAGCCAGAAGGTGCGTTCCACGCGGTTGTAGCGCCGGCAGCCGTAGTTGAAGCCTACAATGGGCTGCATCCCCTGGCATATACCGAGAATTATGCAGCACAGCATGGAGGTGTAGGTCACGAAGATGCCTGATGCGGCAATGGCCGCCACGCCGCCGTAGTCGAGCAGCGCGCGGTTTATGAAAATGTTGATCAGGCAGGCACCGACATTCACCACAAAAGGAGCGGCACCGATGCCTATCATTCCCCATACAAGTGGTAAATCCAGACGGTAGATGCCGGGACGGAATGTTACAGGCCCGTTGCTCTTCCGGCAGAAATGCTGCATCACGAACACCATCGAGATGGCCATGGCGATGTCGGTGGCGATGGCTGCCCCCTTGATGCCTGCGTCAAGCACGTAGATGAACGTTGGGGCGAGCAGGATGTTGAGACCTGCGCCTATAAACATGGTGACCATGGCCTTGACCGGAAATCCCGATGCACGCATCACGTTGTTGAACGAGAACGTGAGATTGGTGAGCATCAGTCCCGGCAGAATATACATCATGAAATCGCGTGCATAGGGGAGGGTGACCTCATTGGCGCCGAACAGGCAGAGCACTTCGTCCATCTTCCATGCGAACAGCCCGATGTAGATTGCACCGATTACGAGTGTGAGCACAAGGGCATTTCCGAGGATGCGCTGGGCCTTGTTTTCCTGTGACGCACCGAGAAAAAAGGCTGACACGTGCCGCGGCACCGGCGCCTACAAGGGTGCCAAGTGCGGTGGCTATGTTCATTACGGGGAATGTGATGGCGAGCCCTGCTATGGCTTCCGGTCCGACAACCTGGCCGATGAAAATACGGTCGACAATGTTGTAGAGCTGCATTACAAGCATCCCCACCACGGCCGGCAGGGAGTATTGCCAAAGCAGCCGTCCTATGGGTTTGTGTTGAAGCTGCTCGAGGCGTTCGGCATCATTGGCTGTGTTGGCATTCCTCATGTTCATTGCGGCAGGGGAGAATGTATGGGGGGAGAAGGGTAAAGAGAGACGGGTGGCGCGGGCGCTTTATTTTGTCAGCGCAAAGAATTCGCGGCGCAGGTCGGGGTCGGTGGCGAAATCGCCTACGTAGTCAATGGTGTCGGTCGACGAAAGCTGTTTTTCCACGCCACGCATCTGTATGCAGAGGTGACGGGCGGAACATGTCACTATCACACCCTTGGCGGAGAGTGTGGATGCCACTTCGCGGCATATTTCGGCCGTGAGGCGTTCCTGAACCTGCAGTTTGCGGGCTATGGCGTTGACCATGCGCGGCAGTTTGCTCAGCCCGATCATGTTACCGTTGGGGATGTAACCGATGCTGACCGTGCCGAAGAACGGCAGTATGTGATGCTCACAGAATGAATAGAACTCGATGTCTTTCACCACCACCATCCGTGAGCCTGCATATTCGAAGATAGCCTGTTTCAGAATCTCGTCGGGGCGTGTGCGGTAGCCCTGCGTGGCGAACCACATGGCCTTTGCGGCGCGCATAGGGGTCTTGATCAGGCCTTCGCGTTCGGGGTTCTCCCCAAGCAGTCTGATTATCTCGCGATAATGTCCGGCAATGGCCTCGATGCGCTGGAGGTCGGATGCCGTAGGGTTTTCTGGTTCGAAATCGAAGTTGTCGCAGCTCATTTTGCTGATGATGGATGTGATTGTTGTTGGTGGCACGCATCACGGGGTGATGCGAGGGAGGAATCAATGGGCGTTTATCCTGTCGCGGACAACGCGCACTTCGCGTGCATAGCGCGGGAAGGTCTTGCGGATTTCGGCTGCCGCTTTTTCAGCGTCGTACTGTGAACGGAAATCGCCCACACGCAGTCGCCAGTAGGGCGATGCATACGACACGTAGGTGGCATGCTGCGGAAATGCCGATGACACGGCGCGCTCGCGGTTGCGGGCTTCCGATTTTGCACTGCGCACGTTGTTGTCGGCATACACCTGTACACGGTATCCTACCGTCTTGCCGCCTTTGGAGCGGACGGTTTTCTCCTCCTGCTGCTCGGCAGTGGTCTCGCCGGTGTCCTGCTCGGTGGCGTCGGCTTCGGTCTTTGCCGCAGGTTCGGCACGTTGGAGCAGTGCTTCGGGAGCGTTGACGGTTATGGCTGACTGCGGGGCATTGAGCCGCTGCACGATATTGTCCTGCGATGAGGCTGTGAATGCCGCGAGCATTGCGGCGAATGCCAGGAGTGTGAGCCGTATGTGTCGTGTCATAGCTGTATGCATGTTGAAAAAAGATGTAAGAGCCTGCTTAAATCCTGAGGCGTTAAGCAGGCTCTTTGGTTTGTATGTTCAGTCTCCGCGGTGTTTGGGTGCGGAGGCGTGAGGGGGGACTGCTTTTCTTTAGAAAGCGTTTACAATGCCCATGAACGATGCTGCATCGAGGGCTGCACCGCCGATGAGGCCACCGTCTACGTCGGGTTTTGCGAACAGTTCGGCTGCATTCGAGGGCTTGCAGCTTCCGCCGTAGAGAATCGAGGTGTTGTCGGCCACTTCCTTGCCGTATTTGCCGGCGATGACACCACGGATGTGTGCGTGCATGTCCTCTGCCTGGTCGGCTGTGGCGGTCTTGCCTGTGCCGATAGCCCAAACGGGTTCGTATGCAAGGATGATTTTGCCGAACTCTTCTGCAGTGAGGTCGAAGAGGGCTTCCTGAATCTGGGCTGTCACAACGTCGTTGTATGTGCCGTTCTCACGCTGCTCGAGCACTTCGCCGATGCAGAAGATAGGAGTGAGACCTTCGGCAAGAGCCAGTTTCACTTTGGTCTTGAGGATTTCGGATGTCTCACCGTAATACTGGCGGCGTTCAGAGTGGCCGAGGATTACGTAGGTTGCGCCGGTAGAGGCCACCATGGGAGCGGAAACTTCGCCGGTGTAAGCGCCTTTGAGCTGGTCAGCGCAGTTTTCGGCACCGAGGCCGAGTTTGGTCTGGTCGATAACGTTGGCAACCGATGCGAGGTGGGTGAAGGGAACGCAGATTACAACGTCACATTTGGGGGTGGCGTTCTTGAGTGCTTCGTTCACATCCTTTGCCAGACCTACGCCTTCGGCAAGGGTGGTGTTCATTTTCCAGTTGCCTGCTACGATATTCTTTCTCATTGTTGGTAATGTTAGTTAGATGTTTCGTTGGTGCAAATTTACGCTTTTTTTTGCGTGTTTACGTTGATATGCGCCTTTAATTTTTAGACGTATGGCCAGAATGAGCCCCTGGAACAGATATGAGGAGCAATGCGAATCCGAATATGCCGTTCACGGCGGTAAACCATCGGTGGCCGTAGCCTTTGAGTTCATCGGAAAAGGCTTCGTCGGAGGGTGGATTCTCGATGACCTCAGGCATCATGGAGCTGATGGTGGTCTTTGATTCCACTACGCCGTCGCGCAGCATTACAAGGGATATGTTGCCGCGCACAAGCTCCTTGAGCTGAGTGTCGTCGGCACTGTAGCAGGGATATTCGGCCATGGCAAGGTCGGTCCAGAGGGCGATCCCCCGTGCATCTGTGCCGAGCAGTGCAATGAACGGGATACCGAGGCTGTCGGCTTTCTCCTTGATTTCGTTTATGGTGTAGGAGTTCGATATGTCGGCACGGCGTGGCTCGGGAATAACAAGCAGGTATTGTTCACCTTCCGCTTCGAGCACTTCGGCGGTCACGTCGTCGTCACCGTCGAAAATGGCTAGATGGCTGCCGGTGTGGCTGCCGGATTCGTCCGACGGCTGTTCGATGCGGTCCACAAATTCCCAGGTGGAGTCGGGCAGGTTGTCAATGGTGAATTCTTCGGTGTGCCCGTCTTTTTCGTAGACGAACAGGAAGTCGTCCGATTCATCCGAGCCGTCACCAAGCAATTGTGTGCCCACCGGGAATGCCCTGAAGTCGGCCATGGGCTGCGCATTATATCCGTACAGCCCCACAATTAGGATATAGAGGGTTATGAGTGCGCCTACAATCCATTGGATGGCCGGATTGAAAAGCGCTTCCTTAAGCCGGACGTTCCATTTTATCAGGTAAAGTAGTCCGGCGGTAATTACCACATTCTTCAGGAATGTGGCTCCGTTGGATAATTTCAGGAAGTCGCCGAAGCATCCGCAGTCGCTCACCGGATCGGCAATCCAGAGATACAGCGTCAGCGGGAGCATCACTACCATTGTCAGTGTCAGGCCCCAGGCGGTGACGCGCTTGTAACAGCCCATCATTAACAACGCCCCGAGCACGAATTCATATCCTGAAATAAGCATGGCGGCCATGAACACCACCGAACGCGGTTGAGTGATGTGCCAGACCCCGAGATACTCCTCCAGCTTGAAGAGAAATCCCCAAAGGTCGATACTTTTGGTAAGGCCCGACATGACGAACACTCCGCCCACAAGCAGGCGGAGCATCCATATGACAACACGGTTGATGTTGCTCACCCCGTTGGCCGACGGGGCGGCCGGTTTATCAGGCGTGAGGGCTTTGGCGCTGTCAGTTAGTGAGTTTGATGATTCCGAAGATGGCATAGTTTATCATGTCTTGGTAGTTGGCATCCACACCTTCCGATACCTGCGCGGCTCCGTTGTGGTCCTCGATCTCTTTTGTGCGCATAATTTTCATTAGAATCAGGTCGGTGTAGGAGCTTACGCGCATCTTGCGCCATGCTTCGTCATAGTCGTGGTTCTTTCGGAGCATGAGCTGGCGGGTGGCAGCCATGTGACGGTCGTAAAGCTCCAGGGCGTCGCTCACTGAAATGTCCTTGCCCGACGAATAGCCCTTTTCAAGCTGGATAAGCGCCATTATGCCGTAGTTCACAATGGCTATGAAGCCATCGAGAATCCCCTCGTCGTTAACCATGGCGTTTCCCTTGGTTTCAAGTGAGCGGATGCGGTCGGCTTTGATGAGAATCTGGTCGGTGAGCGAAGTGGGGCGCATCAGGCGCCATGCTGCACCGTAATCGTTGAGTTTCGCTTCATAAAGGCCGCGGCACATGGCGATTGCGCGGTCAAATTCTTCTATTGTTTTCTGTTGGTTCATGATAGGATATTTTATTCATAGGATGTTGCAAAACAGAGGACGCTCGGTCTACGATGTAGTGACGCACGGTCGGTGCGTCCTACAGTTGACGGATGCCCATATGTAGTTTACGGACGCACCGACCGTGCGTCACTACATTTTGGGCTATGCAACACCCTATATCTGTATAAGGCTGGAAATCATCCCGTTTTTGCAGACAATCCCGGCCTGTTCCCGTTTTATACACAAATTTAGCAAACTTGCCTTAAACCATCGCTACATTGCTGTCAAAATTTTTCGCGGCAGTGCTTTCTGATGCGTTCCTGATTAAACAATAATCCCCGCAACCGCCAGCCGAGGCAGCCTATATGTGGAAGCAGGGGACTCTGTAAAAAAAGCGATGCACTGCATTGCAGCGCATCGCTTTCAGGGTGAAATGTGGGTCTCGAACCCACGACCTTCGGAACCACAATCCGACGCTCTAACCAACTGAGCTAATCTCACCATTTCTGTCTTTGCCCTTCGGCTTTGACGCTGCAAAGTTACAACTAATTTTTAATTCCGCAATACTTCAGGGAAAGATTTTTTTTGCAGTCATGGCTTCGGATAATCAAGATATGTATGGTTAAACGGGTAATTCTTCGTATATTTGAGGTATGAAAGAGGTAAATCCGAAAGAAACCACAAGGGCATATGCATTTGAGATGTGGATGAACGCCCCGATGCCTATGGTCACGTTTTTCAAGACGCTTGATGTGTCCAATCTGAAAAAATATGCCAAGCGAAACGGCATGAAGTTCAACATGCTCATGTGCTGGTGCATCGGCAAAGCGGCATCACAGGTAAAAGAGTTCTATATGCTTCCTGTCGGCGGCAAACTGATAGAATATGACAATATTGCAGTAAATACCATTGTTTTAAATAAAACCGGGGAGGTGAGTTCCTGCGATATCCCGTTTTCAGAGAATCTTGCACGGTTTAACGACGATTATCTGCGTCTGACACAGCAAGTGGCTGAAACATGCCTGAATCATGATCTGACCGACAGCATGGTTATCGGCACCTCCGCTCTTGTGCAGTACGATATTGACGGTGCCGTGGGGATGTATAGCGGTGTGTTCAACAACCCTTTTATGATATGGGCCAGATATAAGAAAGAGCTCCTTGACGGCAGCCCGATATGGCGCACAACCTTGAAAGTGTCCTTTCAGTTTCACCATACCCAGATGGACGGCGCCCATGCCGCGACATTCCTCTCTCTGCTGCAAAAGGAAATCGACCGCCTCTGAGCCGTAATGCCGCTCTTCCTCACGGCCGTTCCCCGAACGTTGCAATTGATTTCGGAACATTTAGCAATTGATTTTCGGAACATTTAATTGTAGGGACATCGCTTTGCGATGTGAGGCACAGTTGCATATTTTCAGTGCTGCATATTGCCAACCGCCATGTTTCACATCGCAAAGCGATGTCCCTACAATTTAGAGATTAGGATGATGGCTTAAACTGATATTAAAATGTCTCAACGATTATACATATTGTTCAAGTTTCCCGATGAAAATTTTAATCCGGGAAAAATAGCAGAAAAGATTAATGCCAAGTTTCCCGGCATAGCCACTGTTAATGATGGGGACATAGATCTGGATGGAACATGGTTCGGATATATAACTGACGCATCCGAGCATTGTCTTTATTCTGTGTCACCGTTATATTGCTTTTACTTTTGGTGTTACTGGAATGCAGTGTTGGATGATTTGAAATTCCGGGAATATTTAATGACCATATGCGAAGCATTGGGGGTGAAAGAATGGTGGTATATTGAGGAAACTTCGATAGATTTGTATCAGGGAATGCCTGCTGAGGAATTAGAGGCAGCATTGGCTTCTGCAATCGGCATTGAAGATTTCGACACGCCCACTTATTTCCCTGCAAGCAGCCATCATTTGTTCCATGATTCTTCTCAAAAGGTGAGACATTTGATGAGTCTCACTTAAAGATTACGTACGCGGAGGGGGGGCGCAATCAGAATCCGGATGGAAAGTAGGGACGCACGGCTCGTGCGTCCGCTGAAAATCAAGATGTTATTAACGGACGCACGAGCCGTGCGTCCCTACGTTTGAGCAGTTGTAAAATGCTCGATGTAAAGGGCTGTCAGGCGGTTGACGGACGTCAGAAGGTGGCGGAGAAAGAGAAACCGAAGGAGGTTCCGGCGCCGGGGGCTGGTGAGGGGATGAGCAGTGGCTGCGATGTGATGCAGCCCGGGCCGATGCTGCGGCAGGTGCCGGGGCGCAGGGCGCCTACCACTTCATTCACCGGGTCGAGAAGAAACGCCACGATGTGTCCGATTACCGGCGAACCGAGAATCTCGTAATTGTTATTTACAATCAGACGTTTCAGGCGGTAGAAGCCTTCGCCAAGAATGCTTCCGACCACAGGCGTAATGAAAAGGTCCTGATACGACGGGCGTTCCATGCAGGCTTCAATGCCGAATTCCCATCCAATTGTGGATATGGCGGCGGAATAGAGCATGGATTGCCAGAAATTGAAACCGCATGTGCGGGCGGACATGAAATATGCGGCGCCGGCATACGGATGCAATACATAATTGAAAATCGGATTGTCGTGGTCCCATTCCGGCCCTAACTTAAATATGTTGCGGTACCATCGCTCGTAGAACGGCACACTCGAAATGTCAGCCCTGTTCCAGGCGGTTGCGTCTTCCGGCAGCAGCTCAAGCACAAAGAGTGTGCTTATGAATGCGCCCGACAGGACGGCGGTGTTGATCCACATGCCGTGCCACCAGGGGTCGGAATAGGTCCATGAGACCGGTTTCCCATAAATGGTGTGCGGATAGCCGGAAATCACGGCTATGGTGTCACGAGCCGCCATTGGCGCATCTGCGTCAAATTTCGGAGCCTCCGGTGGATTAACTGAGGCATCTGTGGGTACAGGTGTCTCGGCAACTGCGCTGATTCCGCCTGATGCTGAGGTGTCCACGGGTGTGCTGACAACAACAAGTTCGTCAATGGTGGTGCTGACCGTAGTGTGGACGGGGGTGTCAGCTTTTGCAGTCACTGCCATTGCAGACAGCAGGATTGTGACGCATAAATTGTTGATGTAGAGTGTGCTGTTCTTCATATCCCTTGAGCTGTTATAATTGCCTCCGGCCGAGTTGAAACTCTTGTGCGATGAATTCAAGCCAAAGGCAGATGCTTTAGTAGATGACAAAAATTGAAATTATGCTGTTAAACATTTAATTTTCAGTCGATTAAATTTGCAAAAGTCCCTGAAATTTAGTAATTTAAAGGAAAAGTTTGGCGACTTTTCTCCATGAAAACTACTAATTCCAAGGACTTGGTCAAAGTTAACCAAATCCTCCCGATTATGCAAGAGCACTTTGGACAAAGTATGAATCTGGCACGCATAAAACTTATGGCGCTGCTGCTCCACGCACTCTGTGTTGTGCAGACTGTCAGCCTCCACAAACTTGCTGACGCGATGCCTACGGCTGTCGACAGGGATTCCAACCTCAGACGGCTCCAAAGATTCTTTGCCAAGTATGTTCTTGACCTTGACATCATAGCGCGTATAATTTTCTCGCTGCTTCCTGTCAAGACCGGTCTTGTGCTCAGCATGGATCGCACCAACTGGAAGTTCGGGGAGTTCAACATCAACATACTGATGCTGGGCGTGACATACAAAGGTATCGCCTTTTCCGCTGATTTTCAGTCTTCTCCCTAAACGTGGCAACTCCAGCTCGAACGAACGCAGGAAGATTATGGAACGTTTTATCCGTCTTTTCGGAGCGGAATGCATCGACTGTCTTGTGGCAGACCGCGAGTTCATCGGAAAGGAATGGACAGGGTGGCTCAACAGCCGTCGCATACGGTATTACATCCGGATACGTCAGAACTTCTGGATTGTCAAGCCATCCACCGGTGAGAGAATCCGCGCCTGGTGGCTGTTCAATGATCTGAAGGTCGGTCAGGAGAAATTCTTCCATAAGCTTTTTTCTTCACAAAGGCGAGTATGTCTATCTTGCCGGCAGCCGAATCAAAAACTCCGACGGTGTTCCGGAATTGCAGATTCTTATATGCTTCAACCGGCCCGAGGGCGCGATTTTGACATACAAAAAGCGATGGGAGATAGAAACGGCTTTCAGAGCCATGAAATCCTCCGGCTTCAACATCGAGGACACCCACATGCGTGATATGGAGCGCGCATCGCAAGACTTGTCGCGATGGTCTGCATGGCTCTCGTATGGGCGTATCTCGTTGGTGAACATAAAGATATAAATATTAAACCGATAAAGATTCTGAAACATGGAAGAAAGGCAAAGTCGCTTGTCAAGTATGGTTTGGAGGAGATTGCGACCATACTTCTGCGTCCTGCTTATACCCCAAAATTCGATGTTTTCAAATTTTTGTCATGTACTTAAGGCAGATGCTGAAACTTCATTCCGGTAATTCCGGTAAAAATCCATGTCACCGGCATGTAAGCCGGTTTTATCAGTATAACAAATTCCGGTGTGAAATGGACTTGTTGTATTGTCTTAAAATTGTAACTTTGCAGTCGTGGCAATTGTCAATAACTCTAAAAAATGTTAAGGAACTCCTTCAGCTCGTTTTTCAGCCGTCACCTTGCCCTGAGGTCGGGAGACGGAGCGCGTCGTTCGCCTGCCATAGTGGTGGCAATCGGTGGCGTGGCGCTTTCTGTGGCTGTTATGATGATTGCCATAGCCGTGACCTCGGGATTCAAAAAAGAGATTGCCGAAAAAATTGAAGGCTTTGAGGCTCAGCTGCGCATTGTGCCGGTGAGCGGCCCTGCCGACAGCAGCGATGCAGGCGTCGTGCCGGTTGATTGTTCCGGCCGTCTGTTGTCGGTGATTGAAAGTACATTGGAAAGATACGCCGGCGGCAAGCATCTTGAAATCGCCCCTGTGGCCACTTGTGCGGGACTCCTGAAAACACCTGATAATTTTGCCGGAGTGGTGTTCAAGGCATATGGAGATGGTGCCGGGATGCGGTTCGAGGCATCCAATCTGATTGAAGGAGCTCTGCCTGCCGATTCCATAAATCCGAGAGGTATCATGATTTCGGAAGCCACTGCCAGGGCTCTTCAATTGGAAGCTGGCAGCCGCATCAACGCATATTTTTTTGCCGGAAATGGCGTGCGGCCGAGGCGGTACGATGTGACCGGAATATACAACAGCGGCTTCGGCGATTTCGACCGTGTGGTGGCCTACATGCCTAAAACAGCCATTGACAATCTGCTGCATCTTGACCCTGCACAGGGTGAGGCCATCGAAGTGCGCGGTCTGGAACCGACAGAGATAGTAGCTGCTGCCTCGGCTCTGCAGGGTGCTCTTAACGGTGCGTTCGCCACCGGCGAGATTGCGGCGCTATACAATGTGGTGGACGTCTATACTTCCGGCGCAGCCTATTTCAACTGGCTTGCCATGCTTGACACCAATATTGTTGTAGTGCTTGTGCTTATGGGGTGTGTCAGCGGTTTCATGCTGGCGTCGTGTCTGCTCATACTGATTCTGCAGCGTGTACGCATGATAGGGCTGTTGAAAGCCATGGGCGCCACCGACGGGCAGATCAAAGCAGTGTTTCTGCGCCTTGGATTGCGAGTGGTTATCGTAGGGCTGGCCATAGGGAATGCCCTTGCCCTCGCGCTGCTGGCCAGTGAGGCCATGTGGCATTGGATGCCGCTCGACCCTGAATCATATTATCTGAACTGCGTGCCGGTGAATCTTACGTTTACGGCATGGGCGGCGCTCAACGTTTCGGCCGCACTGGGCGCACTATTGCTTATGCTGGTGCCTGCTACTCTTGTGTCGCGTCTGCAGGTGGCCAGAACCATGCGTTGGGAATAATGCCGCCGCAATTGCATAGCCTACAGAAGGTGAACATAGCGCCAAGAAAGAATTTGACAGGTGTGGCAGACTTTTTGGCATAAAATTTGTTATACAAACAATAGCACTCTTTAACAGATGTGGTGGCGCTCCATGCGCTTCCGGGTGCAGAAATTCAAAAATAAATAGTTAACTTTGCACAGGACAGACAGTGCAGTCCATTGAAACAACGCTTCAACCGACATGACAGAACAAAGCACCACAACAGTCAATAAAGCAATTAAGGAAATCAGCGATACAGAACTCAGAAACCGTATAATAGATGCGATTCAGGACAAGAAAGGGCGAGGCATCACGCTTGTCGACCTTTCAGGAATAGAATCGGCTCCGACGAGGGAATTCATCATATGTGAAGGCCGCACTCCCCAGCAGGTTGCTGCCATTGCCGACAATGTGCGCGACCAGCTGCTCGAGCAAGTGAGGGTAAAACCCTACAATTACGACGGCTACCGCAATGCACGTTGGATAGTGGTGGATTACGGTTCGGTAATGGTACATATTTTCGTGCCTGACGCACGTACGCTCTACAGCCTCGAAGAGCTCTGGAACGATGCCGCCATAACCGAGATTCCCGACCTCGACTGATCAGTGCGCCTATCCTATGCTCATGGCATCGGTATGCCAGGCAGGTCACACTCCTCTCTTCCAGTTTCATTTTAACTCAGTATCTCCTCACGATCTATAGCTTATGCCCGAAAATAGCCCCGGCGGCAATAAGAAACGCCCACAGATAAAGTTCAGCATGTACTGGATGTACGTGTTCATAGGCATGTTCCTGGTTGGAATGTGGTATGTGGGCGAAAATCCAGCCACAAAAAAGGTCACATATTCCGAGTTTGAGAATTATATCACGGACTCCATCAACTCGCATGCCCACGGCATAACCAAAATCATTGTCGAAAAACGCAAGGGTACGGCCGAGGCCATGCTTAGCGATTCGCTGGCAAAGGTGGTGTTCCACGAGAACCAGATCAAGAGCGGCAGTCCGGCGGCGATTACTACCACGCTACCGTCGACCGATGAATTTGCCCGTAAAATCGACCAGTGGAAACAGGACGGCATCTATACCGGTCCGGTGGATTACGACGAGGGGAGCGATTTCGGTTCGCTGCTGTGGAATTTCGGTCCTATACTGATTCTCATTGCGTTCTGGTTCTTCATCATGCGGCGCATGACCAACCGCGACGGAGGTCCCGGCGGAGTTTTCTCCGTAGGGAAGTCGAAAGCGCAGGTGTTTGACAAGGACAACGCCATGAAGGTCACATTTGCCGATGTGGCCGGACTGTCGGAAGCCAAAACCGAGATAGAGGAGATTGTGGAGTTTCTGAAGAACCCCGGACGTTACACCGACCTCGGCGGTAAAATCCCCAAGGGCGCGCTCCTCGTAGGCCCTCCCGGAACCGGAAAAACCCTCCTTGCTAAGGCTGTGGCAGGTGAGGCCAACGTGCCTTTCTTCTCCATGTCGGGTTCGGACTTCGTGGAGATGTTTGTAGGCGTGGGCGCATCGCGAGTGCGCGACCTTTTTCAGAAAGCCAAGGAGAAGGCTCCCTGCATCGTGTTCATCGACGAGATTGACGCCGTGGGCCGTGCACGTGGCAAAAATCCCAATATGGGTGCTAACGACGAACGTGAAAACACGCTCAACCAGTTGCTCACCGAAATGGACGGTTTCGGCACCAACAGCGGAGTGATCATACTGGCCGCCACCAACCGTGCCGACATTCTCGACAAGGCCCTGCTGCGCGCCGGCCGTTTTGACCGTCAGATCTATGTGGAACTCCCCGAACTCAACGACCGCGTGGCCATCTTCAATGTGCATCTCAAAGGCATCAAGACCGACGACAGCGTGGATGTGGAGCTGCTTGCACGGCAGACTCCCGGATTCTCCGGCGCCGACATTGCAAACGTGTGCAACGAGGCAGCCCTGATTGCCGCCCGACATAACAAGGACCACGTGCAGAAACAGGACTTCATCGATGCCGTCGACCGTATTATCGGCGGTCTGGAAAAACGCTCGAAGATAACAACCACCGAGGAGAAGAAGGCCATAGCCTGCCATGAGGCAGGCCACGCTACGGTGTCATGGCATCTGCAGTATGCCAATCCCCTGATCAAGGTGACTATCGTTCCGCGAGGGAAGGCTTTGGGTGCCGCATGGTATCTTCCTGAGGAAAGGCAGATAACTCCGGCACAGGCGTTGCTCGACGAGATGTGCTCCACACTTGGCGGACGTGCCGCCGAGGAGCTGTTCCTGGGACGTATATCCACCGGCGCAGCCAACGACCTTGAGCGTGTCACCAAGCAGGCATATGCCATGGTGGTGTATTATGGCATGAGCGAGCGTCTGCCCAACCTGTCCTATTACGACTCCACCGGACAGGCCTACGGATTCTCGAAACCCTATAGCGACGACCGCGCACGCATGATTGACGAAGAGGTGTCGCGCATCATAAGCGAACAGTATGAACGCGCAAAATCCATTTTGCGTGAACATGCCAAAGGCCATAATGAACTTGCCGAAGTGCTCTACAGCCGTGAGGTTATCTTCACCGAGGATGTGGAACACATATTCGGCAAACGCAAGTGGGCTTCGCGCACCGACGAGATTCTCGCAGCACAGCAGCTTGCCGAAAAGCAGGCCGCCGAGGCGAAGGCAAAATCTGCCTCCGGTGATGTGATTGATGTGGAAGCCAAGGATGTTTCCGTCACCACGCCTCCCGCGTCGATGCCGCCCATCCCCTCGTTGAAGCAGGGGGATTCGGTTCCGGCTGATGATGCCGCTGCCGATAAGGCCGGAAAAGAACCGGCCGATGCCCCTGACGGCGATAAAAAATCGTGAAGCCCTCGGGTCTCGGCTTTTTTAGCCGTTCCGGGGCTGGATGTCCCACATACCGTCGGAACCATCATTGCAGATGGTTCTGATGTGTTTTTGAGTCGATGTCGTTTCTTTGTGAAAGATCTGTATGTTAAGCATAAGTAAGGAACAATTACTGGAGTTTCCGGAGGTCAAATACCCCGGTAAAGTGATATTGGTCGACAGTGCGGCCAAGAGCCGCAGCGCTCTGTCGTATCTCAACCGTGTGGATCAGGTCGGATTCGATACGGAGACACGTCCGTCATTCCAGAAGTTCCGTCATTATAATGTGTCGCTGGCCCAGATCTCTTGTGGCGACGAGTGTTTCCTCTTCCGTCTCAAGCAGATCGGCGCGATAGACAGCTTCCTCAAATTTCTGGCCAATGGCCGCGTACAGAAAATAGGGCTGTCGCTCAAGGATGATTTTCATCAATTGCATCAGCTTGGCGATTTCAATCCGGCTGGTTTTGTGGAACTGCAGTCGTACGTCAAGGATTTCGATATAGCCGACAACAGCCTGCAACGCATATTCGGTATCATATTCAATAAACGCATCTCCAAGCACCAGCGTCTCACAAACTGGGAGGCTCCGACCCTTACCGAAAGTCAGCAGAACTATGCCGCAATCGATGCCTGGGCATGCCAGCAGATCTACAACCATCTGCAGGCTGGGCGTTTCAATCCGGCCGACTGTCCCTATATCCTTGTAGAGGATGGTGACAGCGCATCATGCTGACGGATGCCGTTCTCAGTCAAACACACACAAATTCTTTAAAAATCCTAAGATGAAAAATTCAGCGAATACTACATATCCCCTGAGGTCCATACTGATTCCGCTCGTCCTGCTGGTGTATCTGGCAGTTATGGTGGTGCTCGGATGGCCGTCGTACGAATGCGGTGCAACTTCCGGGCTGCTTTATTTCGGCGGCACGGCCGTGACGCTCACCTGCATAGTGGCTCTGCACTTCCACCTGAGGCGGCGCATAGGGCGCAGGCACACTTGAATGTATCATCCTCCCCACGACTATTCATTTAATACCATACCATATGAAAACCTCTCAAACAATTTCTGCAATGGCATTATCTTTGGCAACCCTGTTGGGAAGCTGTTCCGGGTCCAAATATCCGGCGGCACCTTCCGACAGTACCGTCGATTCATATTTCGGCATGGAGGTCGCCGACCCCTACCGTCCGCTTGAGAACGACACTTCCGAGGCCACCACACACTGGGTGGAGCAGGAGCGCGCACTCACGGAGAATTATCTGGCGAAAATTCCGTTCCGCGGAGCTTTGCGCGAACGCATAGCCTCGTTCAACAATTATGTGAAGCAGGGCGTGCCTCACAAAGAGGCCGACGGAAAATATTATTTCTTCCGTAACGATGGCCTGAAAAATCAGTCTGTACTCTACCGCAGCAACAACATCGATCTGTCCGATGCAGAAGTATTCCTTGACCCCAACACACTGAGCGACGACGGCACAGTGGCGCTCACCGGCACTTCGATGAGCAACGACGGCCGTTATATGGCCTACACCATATCGCGCAGCGGTTCTGACTGGACCGAGATTTTCGTGCTCGACACCGCCACCGGCAAGTTGCTTGACGACCACATCGAGTGGGCGAAGTTTACCGACGCGGCATGGTTCAAGGATGGATTTTTCTATAGCGCGTACGACCGCCCAGTGGAGGGTAAGGAGTTCTCCAACGCCAATGAGAACCACCGTATATATTACCACAAGCTCGGCACACCTCAGTCGGCCGACAAGGTTGCGTTCGAGGACAAGGAGCATCCGCTTCATTTCCACACCGCACAGGTTCCATCCAACGAGCGTTGCCTGTTCGTCTATGTCGGCGGTCAGGGATTCGGTGAAGGGCTTCTGATGAAGGACCTCACCAAGGCCGACGCGCCCTGGATTACCATTGAGCCGAGCCAGAACTTCTCGAATGGGGTGGTGGATGTGATAGGCGACGAGGTCTATATCCTCACTTCGGCTGATGCGCAGCGCAACCGCCTTGTAAAAGCTCCCGTCAGCAATCCCGTCCGTGCCAACTGGGTTACAGTTGTGCCCGAGCAGGACGGTGTGCTCACCGGAGTGCAGCGCAGCGGCAAGGATTTGATTCTCAGCTATGAGAAAGATGCCTCCATGCATCCCGCGCTCTACACTGTGGCAGGAGAGAAAATCCGCGACATCGAGCTTCCCACTTTCGGAACTGCCGGCATCTCCTCATCGTCGAAGAATGATGAGGTGTTCTACAACTTCACTTCGTTCCTTTATCCCGCAACGGTGTTCTCATATGACAAGACAACCGGCGAAAGCACTCCGGTGGCCTCTCCCGAAATCAAGGGTTTCAACGCCGACGATTATGTGACCGAGCAGGTGTTCTATCCCTCGGCCGACGGCACACGCATCCCCATGTTCCTCACATACAAGAAAGGTCTGAAACGAGACGGCAGCAACCCGGTGTATCTCTATGGATACGGAGGCTTCAACGTGTCGCTTCCCCCGACGTTCTCGCCTAACCGTCTGGTATGGCTTGAAAACGGTGGTATCTACGCTCAGGCCAACCTTCGTGGCGGTGCCGAATATGGCGAGGAATGGCATGAGGCCGGCACCAAGATGAAGAAGCTGAATGTGTTCAACGATTTCATCGCCGCTGCCGAATATATGATCAACGAGAAATGGACATCTCCCGAGCATATCGTCATCGAAGGTGGAAGCAACGGCGGTCTGCTCGTCGGCGCTGTCACCAACATGCGTCCTGACCTGTTCCGCGTGGCCATCCCGCGGGTAGGTGTGATGGACATGATGCGCTACCATCTGTTCACCATCGGCTGGAACTGGGCTTCGGACTACGGAACCAGCGCCGACAACGCCGAGATGGCAAAATATCTGCTTGACTATTCTCCGCTGCACAATATCAAGAACGACGGGACGGAGTATCCCGCAATCCTTGTCACCACCGCCGACCACGACGACCGCGTGGTGCCCGCGCATTCGTTCAAATATGCGGCAACGCTGCAGGCGTCCGACACCGGCGACCGTCCCAAACTGATCCGCATCGACAGCAAAGCCGGTCATGGCAGCGGCAAACCCATCGCGAAAGTCATCGACGAGTACACAGACATTTATTCGTTCATATTCTACAATCTCGGCATCGATCCGGTGAAGGAGCAGGCTAAATGAGACTCATCCGCACGCTACTGTCGTTTCTTGTTCCCGGAGTGTTGCTCACGGGATGTTTCACCGGAGTGGAATCCACTCCCAAAATAACTTACAAGGACGTGAAAAACAATAAGGTGGCTGAAACCACTCCCGAGCAGCAGTTTGCCCGGGAGCTGGTTTCGCCGCGTTTTTCGCAGTGGCGTTCAGGGAAGGAGTTTTATGTCACATCGCCGCGCATCTCGCTGGTGCTGTCGGCCGATGCTCCCGCGGCTGCGATGCCGGTGGAGGGCGATACGCTGGTTTTGATGTCGTCACGCGATGTGCCCGACCTTACAGGGCGGCAGGTGGTGGAACTTGTGTTTTCCCGCAAAACACAGCCTCACCAGACGTTTGTGTACCGCACCAACGCCACGCGCGACGAACTGACCGAACGCGCGGAGGTGGAGATCCCCTTTACCATCGACCTGGATTTTGTGGCAGATGCTGCCTCCAGGCTTATAGGGCGTGAACTGTTTGTCCGCACTCCGTTGTGGTTCGATACTGACGGCCAGCCGGTGCCGGGGAGAAAGTTTGTGAAAGTCAGGATCACCGGTGTCCGAGCTGCCAATGAGGTGTATCCGCTTTTCGTTTTGTTTACTGACGAGAAAGGGGATAGCCGGGGGCTGTTTATGTCGGGTGCCGGCCAAAGCCGGTGGGCGCCGCGCGATTTTTCAGCGTTGTTCTCCATGAGTGATCCACGCCTCGAATATCCGCAAATATCCGATGCCGTGTGGAACAATATTGTCAACACAAGAGTGGCGGATGGTATGACGAAGCAGGAGGTGTCGCTTGCCATCGGCATGCCTGAAAGCATCGATCGTGGGTACAATCAGAATGCCGCCTATGAGCGCTGGAATTACCCCGATGGTCGTTACCTGTTGTTTGAGGACGGACTGCTTATGCGGTTCAATCGTTGATTCTGAATAATATACGAATAGAGAGATGCGTCTTACATTTTTAGGAACCGGCACTTCGACAGGTGTGCCCCAGTTACTGTGCAGCTGTGACGTGTGCAACTCTGTTGACCCGCGCGACTGCCGTCTGCGCACATCGGCTCTTGTGGAGACTGGTGGCAAGCGATTGCTTATTGACTGCGGCCCTGATTTCCGCGAGCAGATGTTGCGTTACAACCGGCACGGCTCGCTTGACGCGTTGCTTGTGACCCATCACCATTACGACCATGTGGGAGGCACCGACGATCTCCGGCCATATTGCAAGGAGCGCGATGGATTTCCGGTTTACTGTCAGGAAGTGGTGGCCGAGGATTTCATCCGGCGCATGCCATACAGTTTCGGCAAGAATCCCTACCCGGGGGCTCCACACTACAATCTCCATATCATCAAGCCTTTCGAACCTTTTGATGTTGACGGGATAAAAATAATGCCCGTACAGGTGAACCATTTCATACTGGAAATTGTTGGGTTTGTGATTGGACGTCTCGCCTACATCACTGACGCGAAACATCTGTATCCTGCGACACTGGAGGCTATGACCCGAATTGATACTCTGGTTATAAATGCGCTCCGCGTGGGAAAGCAGCATCCCTCTCATTTCACCCTGGAAGAGGCTCTGGATGTAGTCGGAATTGTTAAACCACGACAGGCGTTCCTCACGCATTTCAGCCATGAGATAGGTCTGACATCCGAATTGACGCGGCGCTTGCCGCTCAATGTCTATCCGGCTCACGACGGGTTGTCGGTCGAGATTCCCGATTGAGTCGGGCAATAATGAAATGTAACGAAAGAAAACTATAATCAAACTGATAACTATGGAATTTCTTACAAACGACAAACTTGTGATTGTAGGTGCGGCCGGCATGATCGGTTCAAACATGGCGCAGACCGCCATCATGATGGGACTTACACCAAACATCTGTCTTTACGACCCCTATGCTCCTGCTCTTGAAGGTGTGGCCGAGGAGTTGCTTCACTGCGGCTTCGAGGGTATGAACATTACATTCACATCGGATGTGAAGGAGGCGCTTACAGGTGCCAAATATATTGTTAACTCGGGTGGCGCTGCACGTAAGGCCGGAATGACCCGTGAGGACCTGCTCAAAGGCAATGCCGCCATCGCCGAACAGTTCGGCAAGGATGTGCGTGCGTATTGTCCTGATGTGAAACATGTGACCGTGGTGTTCAATCCCGCCGATATCACCGGTCTGATCACGCTGCTGTACTCCGGTCTGAAACCTTCGCAGGTAACAACTCTGGCCGCTCTCGACAGCACACGTCTGCGCAGCGAGCTGTCAAAACAGCTTCGTAAACCGGCCGACGAGATTGTCAACTGCCGTACATATGGCGGCCACGGCGAGCAGATGGCTGTATTCGCATCGACCACCGAGGTTGACGGCAAGCCCCTCACCGAAATCATCGGTACCGAGGAGCTTCCTGAAGCAGAATGGGCCGACCTCAAGGTGCGTGTTATCCAGGGCGGAAAGCATATTATCGATCTCCGCGGACGTTCGTCGTTCCAGAGCCCGGCATATCTCTCCATCGAAATGATTGCCGCAGCTATGGGTGGCAAGCCTTTCCGCTGGCCTGCAGGTGTATATGTGAACAACGACCGCTTCAGCCATATCATGATGGCCATGGAGACGGTGATCACCAAGGATGGAGTTTCCGTAAAGCCCGTGAAAGGCACACCGGAAGAAGAACGCGAGCTTGAGCAGAGCTACAAGCACCTCTGCACCCTTCGTGACGAAGTGATTGCCATGGGCGTTATGCCGCCTATCGACAAGTGGTCCGAACTCAATCCCTATCTGGATCAAAAGACTTGCTGCTGCCATTGATGCCCCCGGCTGATGCCAGGCTCACACATGGTCCGCAGTGACTCCGACTGAATAACTTCGAACGGCATGCCGGCTGGTTTCCACCGCCGCATGCCGTTCGTTTTTTTATTTCAGTCAGTTTTATAGTAACATTTACAGGGCGAAGCAGCGGCTGATGGCGGTGCGGATGCGGGCGGCTTCGGGGGTGTCGGTTTTCAGGATGGAGATGATGCACTGCACGTAGGCATCCTTGCTGCCTGAGAGGCCGCACAGCTGGCTTACGTTGGAACGCGGCACCATGGCTTTCTGGTTGTAGACCCTCAGTACCTCGGCATAGTCGCCAAGGGCTGCTATGCGTGAAAATTCGCGGCAGAAGCTTTCATACAGGCCGCGCGGGTTGATTTCGTGCACGAGGTTCTGCATGTGTTCCTCCAGTGCGTTGATGTTGGTGAAACGGCCGTCAACGCGATATTCCACCGTGCGTTTCACTCCGTGACGTGTGTGGAGCAGGGCCTGCTGGCGGATGTCATGCTTGAACTGTGATAAGACTGAATCCCTGACTTTGGCGAAGGCTTTGTTGGGGTCGTGGCCGTTGAATTTTGCCACTGCCTTTATCACGTCCTCAAGCATAAGGATGTTTTCGATTTCGGCCACTTCGGGAACGAATACGTTTTTGCCGCGCAGGTAGGCCACTTCCTGAGCGTCTCGCCGGTCGCGGTCAACTATGCCGCAGCTTTCCAGATGGTGGAAGGCCCGCAGGTCGTTGAACGCCCGTGTGGCCTCTATCACCTTGTTGCAGCTTCCGAGCGATTTCACGGTGTAGTCGCGGAAGATGAGCGGATAGAGTTTGGCATCAATAGAATGTGTGGCATCCCCCTCGATAAACATTACCGGCCGGCGTGAGCCCACGAGGGCGAGATAAATCTCTTCCGAGAGGTCGGAATTGGCCGGGAGCAGGTCGTAGTCCCAGCTTTCGGTATCGGGGTTGAACGACCGCACCCATACGATAGCGTTCTCGGAGCGCGAGGCAGCGAAGTCAACATCGTGGGTGATATAGATGAAGCGGCAGTCGGGACGCATGGATTCAATCGTGTCCCACAGTCGCCGCATAATGGAGTTATGGAGAAATGTGCCGGGTGAATCGACAAAGACGTATCCTTGCGGAGGCGCGAAAAGCACGGCGCCGAAATAATAGAGCACGGCTTTTTCGCCATGCGACAGTCGCCGTTGTGAATACGTCTTGCTGTCGCCTTTTCGGGAGAAGAGCAGGGTGCCGCCCTCGCGCATCACATGATTGTCCGGGAACACTTCGTTCCAGTGCAGAATCACCGAGTCGAGTTTCGATTCAGGCATTACGGCGTTTTCTCCGCTTGCCAGCGCCACTTTGTAACTCACCAGGTTTGCCATCTCCTCATTGAGCAGCAGAATCATGAGCCGCTCGAATGTGGTGCGTTCGTCGGCGTGAAGGAATGTCGGGCTGGCGGCTGCTTCCCGATAAATGGCATCGATAGTGCCGTCCTGGTTCTCGCGGTCGTTGGGTTCGCAGAGCGCCCCGATGGCCGACAGAATGAAGGCTTTCGGTTTTAACTGCTGTGCGAGGTAGTGAGCGAAACGTGTTTTGCCGCATCCGTTGGCACCTATGATGGTGACCTGACGGATGTTCGACGGCAGTTTTATTGGTTCGGAACCGATTTTAGGAGGGAGGAGCATAATGGATGGGTGTGTTAGTCAATGAATCTGCGTGTGAGGGCGCCGTAGCTGTCAATGCGGCGGTCGCGCAGAAACGGCCACCAGCGGCGCACGGCTTCCGAGCGCTGCATGTCCACTTCGACAATTGCGGTCTGTTCCATGTCGGCCGGGGCCTGATACAGAAATTCGCCTTGGGGGCCGGCAACGAAGCTCGAGCCCCAGAATGTGATGCCGTTGGTCTGCGCGGAAGGGTCGGGTTCGTGACCTACGCGGTTTACGGCCACCACTGGCAGTCCGTTGGCCACGGCATGGCCGCGCTGCACGGTGATCCAGGCTTCGCGTTGACGCGCCTGTTCGTCGGGAGTGTCGGATGATTCGAAGCCGATGGCTGTAGGGTAGATGAGAATCTCGGCACCACGCAGTGCCATAAGGCGCGCAGCTTCGGGATACCACTGATCCCAGCAGACAAGAACGCCCAGACGACCGACGGATGTGTCGATAGGCTCGAATCCAAGGTCACCGGGGGTGAAATAGAACTTCTCGTAGTAAGCCGGGTCATCGGGTATATGCATTTTGCGGTATTTTCCCGCAATAGTCCCGTCCTTTTCGAACACGACGGCAGTGTTGTGGTACAGACCCGGTGCGCGGCGTTCAAACAGGGAGGTGACAATCACAATCCCCAGCTCCTTTGCGAGTGCTGCATAAGCGTCTGTCACATCCGACGGGATGGGTGTTGCCAGCGAGCAGAGGTCCACATTTTCTGTCTGGCAGAAATAGAGTGAATCGTGGAGTTCCTGATTCACTACGAGCTGAGCCCCGTCGGCCGCGAGCGTGCGGATTTTCCGCATGAGGCGGTTGCGGTTGTCGGATATGTCGGGGGTGTTGTGTTGCTGGATGATACCTATTTTTAGCATACGGTAATGGCGGGAATGGATGAGGGTTGTTCGATGTCAGATGGAGAGCAGGGCGTCCGGCAGCTGCATTGTGGCGCAGTGGAGCGATCCGTGCTGCTGAATGAGCGCACGGCAGTCAACTTTCACTATCCGCCGGTCATGGAACGCCACACGCAGCATCTGTTCGGCAAGCGTGTCGTTGTCGGGCTGTGCGTAGGTGGGCATGAGCACGGTGGTGGGTGTGATGAGAAAGTTGGCGTAGGTGGCCGGCAGACGGTGTCCCTCTTCATCGTAGATTGGGTCGGGAAGCGGAAGCGCTATCAGATTATACGGCTGCCCGTCGGAAGTGCGCAGTGCCTTGAGTTCCTGTTCCATCTGTTCAAGCTCTGCGGTATGGGAGTCGGTCTGACGGTAGGATTTTACATACACAATTGTGTTGTCCGGAGCGAAACGCGCCAGAGTGTCTATATGGCTGTCAGTGTCGTCGCCTTCCAATGCTCCATGGTTGAGCAGGAGCAGGCGGTTGAAGCCGAGATTTTCCTTGAAATATTTTTGTAGTCCGGCCTCGTCGACAAATCCGTTACGGTTTATCGACATCAGGCAACGGGTGGTTGACAGCATTGTGCCTGCGCCGTCCGATTCCATTGAGCCACCTTCGAATGCGAAGTTGAGGCGCTGGCGGTAGCGCCGGGTCAGCAATGAGGCATGGAGCATGCGCAGGTTAACCATATTGTCGAGGTCGGAGGCGAATTTCAGCCCCCAGCCGTTGAACTGGAAGTCGACTGCCGTCGGCCCCTCGGGTGTTTCGAGGGTGATCGGGCCGTAATCGCGCGTCCAGGTGTCATTGGTCGGGCAGGTGAACACAATCAGCCGTTCCTGCGGCAGGTGCGACAGGAGGCCCCGCACATGGTCGGGTTCCGGTGTCACCACAAGCAGACGCAATCCGCTGTCGTTCACAATGGCTTCGGCCAGGTGGACATAGCAATCGGTCACCTGCGGAAGCATATAGGCCCAGTCGGTACCGGCGTGGGGCCATGCTATCATTACAGTGCCGTATGGCTCCCATTCGGCAGGGACGCGGATGGTGCCGCCATGCTGCTGCGTGCTTGTTGTATGTGGCATAGTTGTTTTGATGCGTGAACTGCTGTGAGTTGTCGTGTTGGCGCGGTCCTGTTATTCGTCGAAATCGCTCAATGAATCCCAGGCCTGGTCGCGGTCGGAGAGGTACTCTTCACAGAAATCAAGAAATCCTCGCCGTTCGGTGTTGCCTACTTCGTGGCACCAGTCGCGGTATTGTTTATGGAGTTCGTCATCTTCGCCGATAAGTTTCTTGAATTCTGATTCGGCAACGTCGACACTGTCGGCCTGATGGAGAATGTTGATGAAGAGTTCGGTCAAGTCGTCCATAGCTTGATTTCATGGTAAAATCCGGGAGAGAGAGTGTCGGTAACGGTTCTGAAATATTGTTTTGATTAATTGTGTTAAGGCTAATACCGGGAAGGTGGCGGGATTGAACACGAAACGGCGGTCAAAATATGCGTTGTCGCAGCAGAAAAGCATGATGCCCTGCGCCAGGGTGATCATTGACCACAATCCGCATGTGACGAGTGTAAGCAGTATGCATATCAGCCCTCCGCCGATTTTGCCGAGATAGAAATAATGCACGCCAAGACTGCCGAGGAAAATGGCAAGAAGCGCTGTGATGCCTCGGCTTTTGCCGTACATGTCGCTCTGGAACGCATCGTTCTTTAAATAATAGTAGTTATTGTCGAACTGATACCCTCCCTGTGGGCCATAGGAATATCCCGCGTTGGGATCCTGATAGCCCTGGTTCTGGTATTGGTAGCCGTAGTCGGTGTTTTGTGAATAACGCGGCGGTTCCTGCTGGCCGGCGGGCGAGCCGAACTGATGTCCGCAGGAGTTACAGAAATTAGCTTCATCGGCATTGATTTTGCCGCAGATCTGACATTGTTTCATTTGCTGAGATCAGGTTTGAGATTGACTTGGCAAAGTTACGTCTGTATACCACAAATTTAATTACATTCGGGCAATTTAGCAACTTTGCCGTATGTTTTTTTATCTTAGACGTTTCGGCGTGGCAAATGGTTGCAAGGTGTAAGAAAATGGGGCGGCGTGCCGGAAACTCCGGCACGCCGCCCGTGGTGTATATGTCAGGCTGTAACTGCGGTCACTGTGACCGTTGTATTACATGGTCTCGATGCGTTTGAGGTTTGCCTCGTCGTTGAGGTTGTAGTAGATGCTGCGGAGCACCTGACGGGCGTCGCTCATTGTTTCGTCGAGTTGCAGAACTTTTTCAAGATAGGGGGCTGCCTCTTTGAAGAGGGGGTCGACTTTCTCGGCACGGAATGCATTGTACTGCTCCTGAGTCATGCCGGCGCTTTCGTCCTGGTCAAGCTGAACAGCTTTCTGATAGAGCTTGTAGCCGAGCTGGAAGAGGGCTGCAGTGTTGTTCTCGTCAATCTGCACTGCTTTGCGGAATGTTTCGAGAGCTTCGGCAGTCTTGTTCTCGCTGTCGAGCAATACGCCTTTCACAAAGTAAAGCTGGGCGTTGTTGGGCGATGCGGCGATGTATTTGTCGATAAGGGCATCGGCTTTGGCATACTCTTTCTTGTCGATGAGGTTGTTAACCATATAGCCGATGTAGCGGCTGTCCTCATTGCCGTAGATAGCATAGGCCTGTTCGGCGATAGCTGCCATCTCTTCGGGTTTCTGGAGCTGCGAAGCGGCCGAAATGGCATAGTCGAAAGCGTTCTTTTTGGTGTAGCCTTTGGCTATGGCATCCTTGAAGTTCTTCAGGGCAGCTTCGTTGTCGCCGCCGAGCGAGTTGCCTATACCCATGTTGAACATGATTTCAGCCACGAGAGTGTCGGCGGGAGCCTTGATGCCGGCTTTGGCGAAAGTGGGGTCGGTGGGGAGGGTGATGTAGTAGTTCCATGCTTTCACTGCATCGGGATAATCCTGAGCCTCCCACAGATAGATGGCGGCATTGTTGAAATCGTTGTAGCTTCCGGCAACGGTTTTCATGATGTCCTTGCTGTGCTTGGGCTTGATTTTGCCTTTCTCATCAGGTACAGAGTCGAGGGGAAGTGCTTTCTTGAAGTATTCGATACCTTCGAGCACGGCAAGACCGAGCTGCTTCTTATCGACGTCCTTACCCATCTGGGCGAACACACTCTGGCGGTTGTAGTAGTCGTAGGCGGCTTTACCTGCAATGAAGTAGGGCTGGGGGTCGGATGCAGTCTCCGGATTGGTGAATGCCGGCGCGAGAGCCTTCATTTGAGCCGGATAGGATGTGGGATCGGACTTGAGGTTGCGTTCCACTTCCTTTACAAGCGACTTCTGGGCCGACGCTGTAACAGCGGTGAGAAGGCAGATGCCTAAGATAGAGATAGATTTCATAATTTATGGTTTAGTTTTACGGTTGGCGTAATTAGATGCGTTTTATTCTTCTGAGTTTTCGTCAGTTTCCTCATCTTCGGTTGATTCTTCGGTGAGGTCTTCCTCCTCTGCAGTGTCGTCGGATTCCTCCTCGGGTGTCACTGGGAGTTCTTCGGGATTTTCGATTGCCTCCAGGGCTTCCTCTTCGGGGTCGGTGTCCACGCAGCATACGGAAGCGATTTCGTCGCCACGTTTGTCAAGGTTGATGATGCGTACACCCTGGGTGGCGCGTCCGGTGACGCGGATATCCGCTACACGTGCACGCAACGTGATGCCCGAACGGTTGATGATAACGAGGTCGTTGTCATCATCTACGCTAAGAAGGGCTACCACGTGGCCGGTCTTTTCCGTGACATTCATTGATTTCACGCCCTTGCCGCCACGGTTGGTTATGCGGTAGCCGTCAAGCAGAGAGCGCTTGCCGAAGCCATTTTCCGAAATTACCATCACGTTCTTGTTGTCATCGGGGTGCATGCATATCATGCCGATTATTTCGTCGTTGGGGTCGTCGTCCAGACGCATGCCGCGCACGCCGGTGGAGACGCGCCCCATCTGACGTACGGTCGATTCATTGAAGCGGATGGCGCGGCCGTTGCGGTTGGCCATCAGGATTTCCGAATTGCCGTCGGTGAGCTGCACTCCGATCACCTGGTCGCCCTCACGTATGAGAATGGCTTTCTTGCCCTTTATGTTCACGCGGGCGTATTCGGCCAGCGAAGTTTTCTTGATTACGCCCTGACGGGTGGCGAACACAAGGTTGTGTGTGGATGTGAATTCGGCATCCTCCAGGTTCTTGCAGCGGATGAATGCGTTGACCGAATCGCCCGGCTCGATGTTGAGCAGGTTTTGGATTGCGCGGCCTTTCGAGCTTTTGGTGCCTTCGGGGAGTTCGTACACCTTCATCTTGTACACCATTCCGCGCTGGGTGAAGAACAGTATGTTGGAGTGCATCGACGCCGGGTAGATGTACTCGATGAAATCCTCCTCGCGGGTGTTGCTTCCACGTGAGCCGACGCCGCCACGGTTCTGGGCACGGAACTCCGAAAGGGGAGTGCGCTTGATGTAGCCCATATGGCTGATGGTGATGATCATTTCGTCGTCGGCATAGAAGTCTTCGGCGTTGAAGTCGCCTGCGGTGTAATCTATGTCGGTGCGGCGCGGGTTGCCGTAAGCATCACGGATTTCAATCAGTTCCGATTTGATGAGCTCGCGGCATACATGCTCGTCGCTGAGGATTTCCTCAAGATGAGCGATCAGCTTCATCACTTCATCATAGTTGGCGTGGAGCTTGCTCTGTTCGAGGCCGGTGAGCTGATAGAGGCGCATGTTCACGATGGCCTGGGCCTGCATCTCGGAGAGCGAGAAGCGCTCCATGAGGGTGGCGCGCGCTTCATCGGAGTTGGCGGCGTGGCGGATTATGGCTATCACCTCGTCGATGTGGTCGGATGCAATGATAAGACCTTCGAGTATGTGGGCGCGTTCCTGGGCCTTGGCGAGTTCGAAACGGGTGCGGCGCACCACCACCTCATGACGGTGGTCGACGAACGCCTGGACAATCTCCTTGAGGTTAAGCAGCTTGGGCCGCCCGTTCACGAGTGCCACGTTGTTCACGCTGAAGGCGCTCTGCATCGGTGTCATTTTGTAGAGCTTGTTCAGAACAACGTTTGAGTTCGCGTCCGTGCGCAACTTTATGACAATGCGCATCCCTTTGTAGTCGCTCTCGTCGTTGAGGTCGGCAATCCCCTCGAGTTTCTTTTCGTTTACGAGGTCGGCGATGTAGCGGATGAGCTCGGCTTTGTTGACCCCGTAGGGGATTTCGTGCACCACGATTATCTCATGGTCCTTTTCCTGCTCGATGGTGGCTTTTGCGCGGATAACGATGCGGCCGCGGCCTGTCTCATAGGCCTCCTTCACGCCGTTGTAGCCGTAGATGGTGCCGCCGGTGGGGAAGTCTGGGGCGGGGATATGCTGCATCAGCTCGGCCACGCTCATGTCGGGATTGTCAATCAGCGCCACGCAGGCGTTGATTGATTCGGCAAGGTTGTGGGTCGGCATGTTGGTGGCCATACCTACGGCGATACCGCTTGACCCGTTGACAAGCAGGTTGGGGATTCGGGTAGGGAGCACCACCGGCTCCTTGGCCGAGTTGTCGTAGTTGGGTTGGAAATCTACGGTGTCCGAATCTATGTCGCGGAGCATCTCTTCGCCGATTTTCTGGAGGCGTACCTCGGTGTAACGCATGGCGGCAGGGCCGTCACCGTCAATCGATCCGAAGTTGCCGTGGCCGTCCACCAGGCATTCGCGCATCGCCCAGGGCTGCGCCATGCGGACGATAGTGCCGTAAATCGACGCGTCGCCGTGCGGGTGATACTTACCCATCACCTCGCCCACGGCCTTCGCGGCTTTCTTGTGGGGTTTGTCTGAATTGTTGCCCATCTCGTTCATTCCGAAGAGCACGCGGCGGTGAACAGGTTTCAGGCCGTCGCGGACATCGGGGAGGGCGCGCGACACTATCACCGACATTGAATAGTCGATGTAGGCCGACTTCATCTCATTCTCGATATTGATCTTTATAATGCGATCTTCTTCCAGCATGTGAGTTTTAGTTGATTAATTGTTTGTCTCGCGCCAAGTGTTGCCGGAGGTTGTCTGCCACCGTTTGAGGCACGATTGTTTTAACATACAAATTTACGAAAAATCCCCGTATTTTGCCGTTTTTTTTGCCTCTATCATTGTTTTAAAGTTTTTTAAGGGTACGGTTCTGTGCGCGTGATACGTTTGGCATGAGTTTTGCGTTAATTAATAGCGAGACTATATGCAAGTCCGTCTGCTGTCGTGTTTTTTCGGCCAATCGTTCCGGCGATGTGAGCCATCCGGACGATATGATTGTTATAATGGATAAAAGGTGTTAAATTAATTTATCGCATTTAACGGTCACTGTACGGCCGAATACATTTTCCCAGGCACGACGGCGGCTGTTGGCTCTTGGTAAAAAAGAAGGAAGGATTAAGAATGGAAATCAATTTCTCGAACGAAGTAAAAGCTGTGCTTGAGAACAGCCGTAGAGAGGCTGTGAGGCACAACAACAGCATAATCACACCCGAACACATGCTGTTGGCCCTGCTGGCCGACACGGGTTCGCGTGTGTTTTCCCTGCTTGAGCGCGTGTCGAGCGGCACCTCCGTGTATCAGTTGCGTCAGCAGCTCGACGATTCGCTTTACAATGCCACCGCTCCGCTCGGGGGCGAGATTGTGGCCAGCGACCTGAGCAACCGCCTTGTGAAGCTTTCGGTGCTTGAGGCGCGCATGCTCAAAAGCGACACTGTGGACACCGAGCACCTGCTGCTGGCTCTTCTCCACAATCCGGAGATCCAGCACATGGAGTTCATTGCCCCGTTCCGCGTGGCAGGCATCGACTATCAGTCGGTGCTAAGGCTCATATCGTCGAATGTGGCCGATTCGCCAAAGGCAGGTTTTGAAGCCGCCGACGACGAGGAGGACGAGGATGGCGACGCTCCCTACAGCGGCGATCAGAGCCGTCAGGGCGAGCCGGAACGCAGCCAGTCGCGCCGTCAGGGCCGCGGCTCCAACGATACGCCCACTCTCGACAAATTCGGCTCCGACATAACGCGTGCAGCCGAGGACGGCCGTCTCGACCCCGTCGTCGGCCGTGAGAATGAAATAGAGCGTCTGGCCCAGATTCTGAGCCGCCGCAAAAAGAACAACCCCGTGCTCATCGGCGAGCCGGGTGTCGGCAAGTCGGCCATTGTGGAGGGTCTGGCACTGCGCATCGTGCAGCGCAAGGTGAGCCGCATCCTGTTCGACAAACGTGTGGTGAGCCTCGACATGGCCTCGCTGGTGGCCGGTACCAAGTATCGCGGCCAGTTTGAGGAGCGCGTCAAGGCCATACTTAACGAACTGTCGAAAAGTCCGGATGTGATTCTGTTCATCGACGAGCTGCACACCATCGTCGGTGCGGGAAATGCCGCCGGAACGATGGATGCCGCCAACCTTCTCAAGCCTGCGCTTGCCCGCGGCGAAATCCAGTGCATCGGTGCTACAACGCTCGACGAGTACCGCAAGAACATCGAAAAGGACGGCGCCCTCGAACGCCGTTTCCAGAAAGTGATGGTAGAGCCTACGACTCCGGAGGAAACGCTCCAGATTCTCAATAACATAAAGGACAAGTATCAGGACCATCACGGCGTGAACTACACCGACAGCGCACTGCGAGCTTGTGTGTCGCTCACCGAGCGTTATCTGTCCGACCGCAATTTCCCCGACAAGGCTATCGACGCCCTTGACGAGGCCGGCTCGCGTGCCCACATCACCAACATAGTGGTGCCTGAGGAGATCGAGCGCCTGGAGCAGGAGATTGTGGAGACCGGAGCCGCCAAACTCGCTGCCGCCCAAAGTCAGGATTTCGAGAAAGCCGCATCTTTCCGCGACAAGGAGCAGGACCTGAAGGCAGAGCTGCAGAAGGCCAACGAACAGTGGCAGAAACAGCTGGAGCAGAACCGTGTGACGGTGGATGATGAGAAGGTGGCCGAAGTTGTGGCCATGATGACGGGAGTGCCCGTGCAGCGCATCGCCCAGGCCGAAGGTAGCCGTCTGCGCGAGATGGCGCCGAAACTCAAGGGCGACATCATCGGTCAGGACAACGCGATCGACAAGATTGTGAAAGCCATACAGCGCAACCGTGTCGGGCTCAAAGACCCCAACAAGCCGATCGGTACATTCATGTTCCTCGGTCCGACGGGCGTGGGCAAGACACACCTTGCCAAAAAGCTTGCGGAATATATGTTCGATTCTGCCGACACACTCATCCGCATCGACATGAGCGAGTACATGGAGAAATTCACCGTGAGCCGTCTTGTCGGAGCGCCTCCGGGATACGTCGGTTATGAAGAGGGCGGACAGCTCACCGAAAAAGTGCGCCGCAGGCCCTACTCGGTTGTGCTGCTCGATGAAATTGAGAAAGCGCACCCCGACGTGTTCAACCTGCTGCTGCAGGTGATGGACGAAGGCCGTCTCACCGACAGCCTCGGGCGCCGCATCGATTTCAAGAACACCCTCATAATAATGACCTCGAACATCGGCACACGCCAGCTCAAGGACTTCGGTGCCGGTGTCGGATTCAACATCCGTTCGGACGAAAAGGAGAAGGACTATTCGCAGGGTGTGCTGCAGAAAGCCCTCAACAAGGCTTTCGCGCCGGAGTTCCTTAACCGAATCGATGATATCGTGATGTTCGACCCGCTCGACCGTGACGCCATCTTCAAGATTATCGAGATTGAGTTGCGCGGATTCCTCGGACGCATGTCGAAACTCGGCTATGAGTTCAACATCACCGATGAGGCCAAGAACTATATAGCCGAAAAGGGTTACGACCAGCAGTATGGTGCGCGTCCGCTCAAACGTGCCCTACAGAAATATCTGGAGGACCCCCTGGCTGAACTGATTATCAATGCTGAGCTTAATCCCGGCGATACCATCAAAGTGGATTACGACAAGGACACCGACAAGATTGTCACCTCCGTGGCCAAGCCTGAGGCGGATACACCGCAGGAAACAGACGGCACAGATGAAGCTCAGGCTTCTGATACCGGTGCCCAGTGACGCCGAATTCTGAATTTCAGAAAAATTCATACAAGAAAACCCCCGACAAGTGGCGAAATGCGCTGCATGTTGGGGGATTTCTGCTGCATGGCCGTATCAAGAACCGGAGGGGAACATGTAAAAAATGAAAAAAACAGACGATATGAAATTCAGAAGCATCTTTTCGGCTTTGCTCCTTACCGGCGTCCTGACAGTGTCGGCGCGTGATTTTGTGCATCCGGGAATGTCGTATACGACAGCCGACCTTGACCGCATGCGCCAGATGATAGCCTCCGGTACCGAACCGTACTACTCCACATTCCAGGCGTTGAAGGAAAGTTCGTATTCCAAGGTTTACACAACCGATCCAGAACCCGTAACCGCAATATCGGAAGGAAAATTCAACAATACCATAGGCGTGGACGGCCGCAAAGTCCACGACCTCGCGCTGCTGTATCGGTTGACAGACGATGAGAGTTACGCAGATTATGCCGTGAAGCTGATCAACCGCTATAAAGATCTGACCAACTGCAGTTCGCGCGGCACTGCACCTCTGGACAACGGCAAAATATATCTCATGCTCGAAGGTGCGGAACTGCTGCGCGACTACGCCGGATGGAGCGCTGCCGACCGTGAGGCATTCGCCGATATGCTTGTTCATCCCGGCTACAGCGATACGGAGTTCCCATCAAGTCATTATAGCCTTGAAGACGCTAAAAATGATATAACGTTCTACTGGAATACCTATAACTTCGACACCGGCCTGGGGCAACCAGGGGCTGTTCGCAGCCCGCGGCATGATGGCAATGGGCATTTTTCTGGACAATGAGAAAATCTACGACCGCGCCCTCCGGTATGTGCGTGCACAGGATGCACGCGAGGACGACATTCCCTACGACACCAGAGCTTACACACGTGGCTCCTTAAAGAGTGCTAACGACACCTTCAACGAATATAATTTCTCTGCAAAAGAGTCCGATCCGCAGGTGCAGTTCATCTCCGATGCGGCATTGCCTTACTATATATATGCCAACGGCCAGTGTCAGGAGGCATGCCGCGACCAGGGCCACACAATGGCCGGCATCGGATTGCTTACCGACATGGCAGAGATGGCCAAAAGTCAGGGCGACGATCTGTACGGTGATCTCGACTGCCGGATTCTCCTCGGGCTGGAATGGGCCATACGCTATAACTTTATTGCCGAGGCTGCCGCCGGTGAGGATGGCGCCACACCTTGGGAACCTGCCGGATTTTCGGACAACGAAGCCGACTGCACGTTCGACAATGGGTGGTTCTACACGGCCAAATCGCGTTCGCCCCGCTGGGAAGCCGTAAAGCCCAATCCTTCCGACAGGGCCACCGCATTCAGCAATGTGCGCTATTTCACTCAGGCTTTGGCTCATTACAAAAATCTCGGCAACGCGGCTGTGCGCAGCGGTGCATCCGGTGCACTGGCTCCTTCACGCTACGAATGGCTGCAGAAAGCCTTCGACAAATGCGTGGGCAACGGCATAGAGGACTGGGGCGCCTCCGGCCACCATTACGAGTGGAAAGGGTGGGGGACACTGACAAAATTGCTGCCAGCCAGGACAGACGGTACCGAAACGTCAGTGACACAGGTCGAGGCTGATGCCGCAGGCGAGATGCCTTCCGAACTGTTCAGCCTTTCAGGCGTGAAAGTAAATGCGTCCGCCCCGGCTCCCGGCATATATATTGAGCGCCGCGGCGCATCGGCGCAGACCCGGCTTATTCATTGAGGAAAGGATATATCGCTTAAAGCGAACCATTTTGGTTGTTGGTCTGTTCGGATTTTAGTAACTGAAATCCGGACAGATTATTTTGTGTCCGGTGATGATGTCCGGACACAAGTGTTTGGCATTGTTTTTGCACATATAATGATGCGGCTGACAAGAGGATTGTCGCCAAGATTTGATAATAACAGTAAACTTACAGATAAAATGGCAAAGACCGGAACTATTGGAGTAACAACCGAGAACATCTTCCCGGTAATCAAGAAATTTCTTTACAGTGACCATGAGATATTTCTCCGTGAACTTGTGTCGAACGCTGTGGACGCCACGCAGAAACTCAGAACCCTGTCGTCGTTCGGCGATTTCAAGGGTGAACTTGGCGACATGCGTGTGAGCGTCAGCATCGACAAGGAGGCCGGAACGCTCACCGTTTCCGACCACGGCATAGGCATGACCGCCGAGGATATCGAAAAATATATCAACCAGATCGCATTCTCCGGAGCCGAGGAGTTCCTTGAAAAATACAAGGACAATGCCAATGCCATCATCGGCCATTTCGGGCTCGGATTCTATTCTGCATTCATGGTAGCGAAGAAAGTTGTAATCAACTCCCTGAGCTACAAGGAAGGTGCCGAAGCTGTGCGCTGGGAGTGCGACGGCTCTCCCGAGTTCACTCTTGAGGCCTCCGACAAGACCGTGCGCGGCACCGACATCATCCTTTATATCGATGATGATAACAAACAGTTCCTCGAGCAGGCACGCATCGAATCGCTTCTGAAGAAGTATTGCCGTTTCCTCCCTGTGCCCGTGGTGTTCGGCAAAGAGCAGGAATGGAAGGACGGCAAAATGACCGATACCGACCGCGACAAGGTGATAAACATAACCGAACCGGCATGGACACGCAAGCCTGCCGACCTCACCGACAAGGATTATCTCGAATTCTATCATGAACTTTATCCCGGTCAGGATGACCCCCTGTTCTGGATTCACCTCAACGTTGACTATCCTTTCACCCTCACCGGCATCCTTTATTTCCCGAAAATCAAGAATAATTTCGAGGTTACGAAGAACCGCATCCAGCTCTATTGCAACCAGGTGTTCGTCACCGATTCAGTGGAGGGCGTGGTGCCTGAATTCATGATGCTGTTGCAAGGTGTGCTCGATTCGCCCGATATTCCGCTGAATGTGTCGCGCTCCTATCTGCAGAGCGACACGGCGGTCAAGAAAATTTCGTCGTACATCACCAAGAAAGTTGCATCCCGTCTTGACGAACTGTTCAAGGCCGACCGCAACGAATTCGAGTCGAAATGGGATGACATCAAGATTTTCATTGAGTACGGCATGCTCACCGACGAGAAGTTCTGCGACGCCGCAATGAAATTCTGTCTGCTGAAGGATACCGACGGCAAACATTTCACCATCGAGGAGTACAAGGACCTCATTGCGCCGGCTCAGACCGACAAGGACGGCAACATTGTGTTCCTTTATGCCACCGATGCCACAGCTCAGTTCTCCTACATAAAGGCCGCCACCGACCGCGGATACTCCGTGCTCTTGATGGACGGTCAGCTCGACAGCCATTTTGTAGGACTGCTTGAACAGAAAATTGAGAAAGCCCGCTTTGTGCGCGTTGATTCGGATGTTATCGACAATCTGATTCCAAAATCGGACCGTAAGACAGTGGATTATTCTGCCGTCAAACGCGACATCCTCACCACTCTGTTCAGCTCGCGCATACCGAAAGTGGAGAATTCGCAGTTCTTTGTCAACTTTGAGGCGATGGGTGAGAACGATGCCCCGATTGTCATCACCCAGAACGAATATATGCGCCGAATGAAGGAGATGGCTGCGCTGCAGCCCGGTATGAGCTTCTATGGCGAGATGCCCGACAGCTATTCACTCATTGTCAACACCGAGAATCCTTTGGTGAAGAAACTCGGCGACGAGGCCGAATCTGCACTCTCGCAGCAGGTTCAGCCGATGATGGACGAGGTCGAGGCCAACAACAAGCGCATCGAGGAGATCCGCAGCGCCCACAAGGACTCGCAGCTTCCTGCCGAGGAGAGCAAGCAGGTGGAGGAACTCCAGAGCGCCAACAACACCAAGCGCGAGGCGCAGACCCGCATTGTCAGCGATTATGCCGCCAAGCAGCCTCTGGTCAGCCAGCTTATCGATCTGGCACTTCTTGGCAACGGAATGCTCCGCGGCGCGGATCTGCAGAACTTCATTTCGCGTTCGCTCGAACTGCTGAAATAATTGGGCCAAACCGAAAATCGGTGCATGGAAACTAATATTTTTCCATGACAAGATGAAGTTGCTAAACTGCGAAATCACCCCCACGATGAGCGATGCATGGTCTGTGCGTTTGGGTACGGGAGGATTGTAGGGTCGCGACCTGTCGCGACTGCAGGCGGGATGCTGCAAATTAATACCTGATGTTAAACTGTGTGACGCAGGGTTGCAGTCGCGACAGGTCGCGACCCTACAAGTTGATGGATGCGGCTTCAATTTACAAGAACACCGGACGTTCGGTTTGCCCTGAAATAAGTCATGGTAGGTTCGGTCCGGAGTGCCGGTTTAATCAGAACCTAAATGCCGTTTAAAACGTTATATTTCTGACAGGCAGCATGTATGCCTGCGGAAATATAACGTTTTAGCTTTTTAAGGATATGAAGAAGTTATTGAGTTTGGTCGGGTTGGTGGCATTGCTGACAGCATGCTCTCCCTACACGCTGGTAAACAGCGATACGTACAATGACGCGCAGCTGTCGGATTACCACACATTCCGTATCGTGACACCCGACATGGGGCAGCTTCCCCCGGGGATGGAAATGGTTACCTACTATAATATCGCTGCGGCTATTCGCGAGGAGCTGGTGATGCGTGGATTCACCGAATCGCCCGAGTCGCCGTTGCTTGTCAATATTGCTGTGACCACGCACCGCGAGATAGCCACCGAACCGCTTATGCCCCCGGCCGGTTATTTCCCGTATTACGGCCCGTATTATCCATATTACATGTGGCCGCGATATAACTACGGCCCATACTGGAATCCGGCATACTATTCAAACGCACAGGTGATAACCGGTATCTATAAGGAGGGTGTGCTCACCATGGACCTCGTGAACATCGACACTAAGACGCCCCTTTTCTCGGCCTCGGTGGCCACCATCATCAATAACGGCGGCAACGGCTATCAGAATCTTAAAGGGATAGATCAGGCTGTAAACACCCTGTTCTCCAAATTCCCTGTTCCCCTGCTGCCGCAGTACCGGTCCGGTAAATAACGAAGTTCGGCCGTCAAGGAAATAATATAAAAAAAGGAACGGTGACGCCGGATATGCGCCACCGTTTCTTTTTATTGATGGAGGTTAATCGTTATTTTGCGATTTTCATCACCTGTTCGCCGGCACGTACCAGATAGATTCCCTTGGGAAGAGTGTCGAGTGCGTTGCTGAACGGCACGTTCATGCGGACGGTCATACCCGATACATTGTAGACGTCAACAAGGGTGTCGGCCTCGATGTCATCTGCCACAACCGATTCGATTGCGCTCTGGCCTTTTGGACCATGATACATGAGACAGAAATTGTCGAAGAAGAAATTCTGTTTGCCGTCGGCAGTTACAAGCGGTTTGGCCATGCGGATGTGCAGAAGGCCGTCGGCCTTTACCTCAACATTCTCAGCTTTCCTCTGTTTTAGAAGCTCCGTGGTTACAGTTGATATAGTAGGTGGTTACCTCTTCGCCGTCAATTGTCTCGGTTTTTGAGTAGAATCCGGGGCGGAAGTCGAAAGCACGGATTCCCCCTTTCAGCTGGTCCTCAAGCAGCACCTCCTGTGCCATCGATAAAGTGGGGAGAGAAACGTTGTGGCCGGTTGCGGAGTCGTGAGAGCCCGGGATGGAGACGTGTGCGGCGAACATGTCGTCCGGCAGATACTTCATCCAGTTGGTGATATCGGCCTTCGCGTTGGCCAGTGCTGTTTCGCCGTCATAATCGGCCACAGCCGCGCTGCATGTCAGTCCCGACATGGCTATTGCGCATGACATCAGAAATGAAAATGATTTTTTCATTGGTGGTTAGGTTTACGGTGATTTAAGATGATTTTTTGAGCAGTTTGTCTGCTTTTGTATGGCACAGGTAGGGTTAATATGTAAAAATTACCCCCCCCAATTGTTAAATTGGGTTAATCGGGTGTGGCTGTTACACTCAAAAATATGACTTTTGATAATTAGATAGTTAGAAAGAGTTGACTGAATGTAGGTTAACTATTTGTGCCATTTTGGCATCATTGCAAGTCCGGATCACCGGCCAAAGCGATGAGGCGGGGAGCGGGAAGAATGTAGGTGCGGGCAGCCTCCAGGATGTCGCGCGCCGAAAGGTTGCGGAGCTGTTGCTGTTGGGTACAGAATGTATCGTCGGGCAGATTGAAGCTTTTCAGCATTATGTAATGGTCCAATATGGAGAACGGGGAGTCGAGCATGGACAGCATTCCCGAAACCGAGGTGCGTTTTATCACTTCAAGTTCCTCTGTGGGCATAGGCTCAGTGGAGAGACGGTCTATTTCCGCGAACGTCTCTTTCAGCACCTCGGCGGTGAAACGGTTGTCGTTCTCGCAGCTGATCTGTATGTCGGTTCCTTCGAGCGAGGGCTGCATCGAGGCGCTTATCCCATAGGTGTAGCCTTTGTCCTCGCGGATGTTGCTCATGAGGCGGCTGCCGAAATGGCCGCCCAACGCAAACACCGCAGCGCGGAGACGGACGTAATCGGGGTGCATGCGCCCGATGGTAGGCAATGCAATGTTGACGGCGGTCTGCATCGAATCGGTGTCGCGGTCCACCTCCCGGCTTGTGCCTGTATGCTCCGGTTGCGGGATTATCGTGCGCTGCATTGACGTCAGTCCGGTGAAACAGAACGATTCTCCCATGCGCCGTGCCATTTGCATGATGGAGGGAGAGAGCTGTCCGGCCACAAATATGGTGGGTGGAGTGGAAAGCATCAGCCGGCGGTGTAGGTGGATAAGGCTGTCGCGCTCCACAAGCCGCAGTATTTCCGGTGATTTTATCCGCGCTGCGGGTGAATCGGCGCCGAAAATCATCTGTTTTATGAGGTTCGACGAGCGCACTTTCACTTTGCGTTGGGACAGTTCGGTGGCAGCGGCGCTTTTCGCGCAGTCGGGCAAGCGATTCCTCAGGAAAGGTCGGCTCCATTATGATTTCACCCATCAGCGGCCACACGGTATCCACGGTTTTGTTGAGCGCGTACAGGGTGAACATTGTGAAATGGCGCCCGGTCGTGACTTTGGTCCACGTTCCGTTGAATTCGAAAATACCGGCAATTTCGGCGCCTGTGTGTGCCGGAGTGCCTTCGGGAAGCATCTCGCGCAGCAGCGCCAGTGTTTCTGCAGAATCTACGTCGGCTGTTCCTATCGGCCACACCACCGAAATTCGGCTCACCGGCTGATGTCCGCTGTTGAGCCACACAATTTCCACCCCGTTAGACAGCAGTTCACGTTCCACGGGGGGGAACGTTCATGACGGGCAGATCGTGGATTTCGGGCGGAACGGGGCAGGAGCGTGAAACGTTGTGAATGCTTAGCATCGGTGTGGAGTGTGGTTGTCTGGGTGGTTATGGTGTGCGGGTGTTCAGTGTGTCAGTTGCCGTTGCTGCGCAACCGTTCTATGGCGGCGGCCAGATCGGCGCGGGTGTCAATCCCGATGGTGGGGCAGTCGGAGATGCCCACTTTGATTGTATATCCGTTCTCAAGCCAACGGAGCTGTTCGAGCGACTCGGCCAGTTCGAGCGACGACTGAGGCAGACGGGTGATGGCGTCAAGCACATCTGCACGGTAGGCATACATCCCGATATGGGTGTAGAACTGATGGCGCGCCGGCCATTGGCTGCGTTCGGCTCCGCGGATGTAAGGGATGACCGAACGGCTGAACATCATGGCGTTCATATTGCTGTCGAACACCACCTTCGGACTGTTGGGATTCTCCAAAGCCTCATAGCCTGCCGAAGGATTGAACGGGCGTACAAGTGTGGCTATCTGTGTTGACCTGTCGTTGAAGCAGTCCATTATCTGCTGCAGCTGCAGAGGGTCGATGAACGGCTCGTCGCCCTGAATGTTTACAATGACATCGGCCTGTGAGCCTATATTGCGGTAAGCTTCCAGACAGCGGTCGGTTCCGCTGCGGTGGTCGGGAGAGGTGAGCACCACGTTGCCGCCGAAATTGCGCACGGCGTCGGCAATGCGGTTGTCGTCGGTGGCCACCCATACGTGGTCCATTTTCATGCTGACGCGTTCGTATACGCGCTGAATCATCGGCTTGCCGTCCATGTCGGCAAGCGGTTTGCCGGGGAAACGTGTCGAAGCGTAACGGGCCGGAATTATGCCTATGAAATCCATTGTCGGTGTGTGAATGTGATATGTTTTTTTATTTCTGACGCAATGCCTCAAGCCGTTCCAGCAGGGTAGTGGTTGTGAGGGTGGGATTGGCGCTGTCGGCTATGGTTGACGACACGGCAACTCCGGCACACCCTGCCTCAAGCGGGATGCATATGTTGTCGGGCGTGAAATCGCCTTCAGCCACAATGTGGAACACAATGGCGCGCTCGGCGGCCTGCCGGATAATATCGTCGTAGAATCCGCGAATCTCCTCCGTGGAGAGTCCCTGGGGGAGGGGTACCATCACGTAGTCAACATCCAGGCCGTGAAGGCCGGCTATTTCATCGATGTTGCATGCCTGTACTCCGACTACAGCTTCTGCTCCCAGACGTTCGCGTGCCGCGAGCACGGTGGACCGGTTGCAGTCGCGCAGAAATACGCCGTGCACTTTCAGTTCCTCAACAAGATCAACGTTATTCTCTATGATGAGGAATGTTTCATGTGCCTCGCAATCGGGGGATAAGCTCCTCTGAGAGGGCTTTGGTGCGCGGCTCGCGTTCTCCGGCAGCTTGGTCGGATATCTGGATCCAGCGGCATCCCCCTTCCATGGCCATGTGGGCAAGTTCGGCAACCGAGGCCTGACGTGTGGATTTTATGACAAATTGCAGCATGATGAAAAGAGTTTTTTAGATGAAACGTCTGATATAATAACGCCGGAGGGATTGTGATTGCCGTTGCATTCACAATTGTTAACACGCGGGTTGTATTGTGGGGACATCCACAAGCATTGTCGCCGGGAAATGGCGTTTGAGGTAGCGCTCAATGAATCCATGGGTATCCTCGGCTATCAGCGGGTCTGTGTCGAAATGGGTGTTGTAGAGCACCACGGGCATCTCGATGTTCCGGGCGCTGATCGCTTCGAACGACAGGATGGCGTGGTTGATTGACCCTAACGCTCCATGCACTACAAAAACGAGCGGAAGGTGGCGGGAGGCAATGTAGTCGATGGTGAGGAATTCGTCGGTCAGCGGCACCATAAGCCCGCCGGCTCCCTCGATGAGCACGGTGTCGAACATCTCCAGCAGCCTGCTGGTGGATGTGTCAATAATGTCGAGCGGTATGTCGCGGCCGTCAAGTCTGGCCGCGAGCTGCGGGGAGCATGGATGGGTATATATCAGCGGTGCTGTGGTGTGGTCGAGGTCGGGCGGCAGCAGCCCTGTCCCCATAATCGAGCGGTGCAGCAGAATGTCCTCCGACATGTCGGTGTTGCCTGTCTGCACAAATTTCTGTGTTATGGTCCGGATGCCTTGCCTTGTCAGTTTGTCGGCAAGCCATCCTGTGCAGTAAGACTTGCCGGCATCGGTGTCGATTCCGCTTACAAACCATGCGCCATGCATCGGTTTGAGGTCAGATGTCGTTATGTCAGTCATGTTTTTTCAGAATCAGGTAAATGGGGTTATATGTGAGTTCCACGGGTTGCCCAGCGGGGAACGCACGCATTATTTTCATTGCCAGTGCTGTAGATGAAGAATTGCCGTTCACGCCGGTGAGTTTCATGTGCCGGAGCATAGCGGCTGCATCCGTGAATGTCTGCACCGTCGTTTCGGAGTTGGCTGCAATAATCTCCAGACCGGATTTTCCGGCTGCGTCGCATAGTTGCTCCATGGAAAGGTAGCGCAGGCCTCGGCCTGTCAGCGCGGATATTTCCCGGTAGGTGGCCGGACCATAGACTGCTATGGCGGCAATCGCGCCGGGTGCCATGGAGCGAGCCATGCGCGGGAGGAAGTCGGCCGGAGAGTTGAACCATTGTATGGTTGATGCCGACAACACGCAGTTGTAGCTGCCGGGCGCGGTGGCGCATATTTCGGTTTCCGCATCGCATTGCCGGAAAGTGGCAGCCTTATGGGACAACCAGGATGGCGGGGTGGTCAGGTCCCACAGCTCAACATCTGTGCCGGAGGGGAGCGATGGCAGGTACAGACGTGTAAGGAAGCCGCATCCCGAGCCTATTTCAAGCAGTCGGGAAGGAGAATTCCGCTCCGATTGCACAAGCGCATGGTTCACGTGTGGGGCTGCGAGTTCCCAAAGTCGTCGGGCCACTTCATGCTGCGGTTCGGCGTGGGCGGAATAGGTGTCGGCAGCGCGTTGAAAGCGTTCGGCCACCAGATGCTTGTCTACTATAAAGTTGTCGAGGATGGATTGGAGGTCGATGAAATGCGGAGCACCGGGCATTGTCTCGGTTTCCACTCCGGCCCACGCCGCAAGCTGGTTGCGGACCGGGAAAATAGCATCCGCTTCACCTGCGATGGCAAGGCTGAACATACCGCAATTGTCGGAAGGGGGTATGCGGGCGAAGGTGGCAAGTTCTGATTTCAGACTGTCGAAACTGCGCGCGGGTGCATGTGTCATGTAATCGGCGAAGGCATCGGCCGAAGCGAACATCCTGCGGTTGAATTTCCGCACCGATGCTTCCGACAGATGTTCGAGCGTGCCGTTGAAAATGGCCTGTGGAATCCCCTTGGTGTCGTGGATATGGCTTGTCGTTCCGTTGATGGCTATCGCACGTGTGACGGGCAGATGCATGCGGCATCCGGCCAGAAAATCGGCGGCTATGCGCACTCCGAACGACCATGCCACTACCACCACCTCCTCATACTGTTCGGCTTCATGTACCAGCCGGGAGAACTCGTTGTTTCTTACGGCCGTATTTTCGAAACCGGTATAATCATAGACCACCAGCACGTCAAAGCCGTTCTTCCGGAGGCCGGCAAAAGGACGGGCGTCCGCTCCCCAGCCGAGGAAAACGATAATGAGGCGAGCCTGATGTGACTGTGATATGAAGACTTTTTCCATAAATGAGATTGGTGGGCTGTGCGGTGTGGTTATGTTTCACCGCACATGGGGCGGATATGGTTACATGAGCTCGCGGAGGGCGTTGTCGAGGACCTCAATGTCGCGCGGCATCATGTCGGCCGACAGGCTGAAACGGAGACGCTCGGTGCCTGCCGGTACAGTAGGTTTGCGTATGGGGAGTGCCTTGATGCCGTAGCGTGTGAGTAGCTGTCGCGACAGCTCCACTGCCTTATGTGCGTCGCCTATGATGAGCGGCTGGATGTGGGATGGGTGCACCGGCGTGGCGCTGTATTTTGAAAGAGTCTGGCTCAGCTGAACGCCCAGGCGTGCCAGATGTTCGCGGCGGTTGTCCTTCTGCAGCAGATTGCCGAGGGTGAACCGAGTCCATGCCGCATTCATAGGCGGAATGGCTGTGGAGAAGATGAAGCTTCGCGAAGTGTTCACCAGATAATCGTGCATGTCGAGCCCGGTGATGGCGAAGGCTCCTGTGGATGCGGCCGCTTTGCCGAATGTGCCTACAATCACGTCAATTTCGGCCGGAGCCGACGATGCTGCGCTCAACCCCAGCCCTTTAGGGCCGAGAACCCCGAACGCATGCGCCTCGTCGACGTAGAGAAGCACATTGGGGTAGGCGCGTTTCAGTTGTATGAGGCGTTCGATGTCGGCCGAATCGCCGTCCATGCTGTATACGCTTTCTACGATGACAAGAACCTGGTCGTAGGCCGCGGCCTTGTCGGCGAGCAGCTGCTCGAGATGGTCGAAGTCGTTGTGGCGGAAACGGGTGAACGGGGCGCGCGAGAGCACGATGCCGTCGATTATGCTTGCATGAACGAGTCTGTCGGCCAGAATCAGCGTATTGCCCGTGGCTATGGATGGAATCAGGCCGGTGTTGGCATGATAGCCGCTGTTGTAGAGCAGCGCGGCGGTGTTGTCGCCGCGGTGGCGCTTGTAGAGCAGCGAAAGGAACACTTCCAGATTGGTGTACTCAATCTGTCGGGGCGCGAGCAGACGTGCCGCCGAGGCGGTCATCGGTACTGTCTGGGATATGGGGTCGCTGAAAAACTTTGCCTGCAGCCCCGGCTCCCGGGCCAGTCCGAGGTAATCGTTGGTGGAATAGTCGGTGACCACAGTCGGGCTGACTGTGGGTATCTCGCGGTAGTTGCCTTCGGCGTGAAGTTTCTGAAGGTGTGCTCTTACATCCATTGTCCTGATTTGATGATGTTCAACATTTCCGTTGTGAGCGTGTGCAGCTGGCTGTCGGATATGACGTAGGGGGGCATGATGTAGATCATGCGGCCGAAGGGGCGTATCCATACTCCGCGGCGCACGCACTCTTTTTGAAAACGTCCCACATCGACAGGTTGTTTGACCTCAACCACTCCGATTGAACCGAGCACGCGCACATCCTCCACATATTCGGTGAATTCACGCGCCGGCGCCAGGCCTTTCTCCAGTTCTTCGGATATATGGGCCACAATCTTGTCCATCGGCTGCGAATTCAGGAGGTCCATCGAGGCGTTGGCCACAGCGCATGCAAGCGGATTGCCCATGAATGTGGGGCCGTGCATCATCACACCGGCCTCGCCTTCGGAAATGGTGCGTGCCACTTCGGCTGTGGTCAGAACGGCGCTCATGGTGAGATAGCCAGCCGTCAGACCTTTGCCGATGCACATGATGTCGGGGTGCACTCCGGCATGTTCCCATGCGAACAGTTTGCCCGTGCGCCAGAATCCGGTGGCTATTTCATCGAAAATCAGCAGAATGCCATACTTGTCGCACAGCTGCCGTGCCTCACGCAGAAACTGCGGGTGATAGAACCACATCCCCCCGGCACCCTGCACTACAGGCTCGAGAATCAGGGCTGCTATCTCGTCCGATTTCTCGTCGAACAGACGGCGCAGAGGTTCGATGTCGGCTTCGTTCCATTCACCTCCGAAGCGGGAGCGCGGCTGCGGCACGAAGAATCGCACAGGAAGCGCCGGGCCGAATGCTCCATGCATACCGGTCACAGGGTCGCATACGCTCATGGCGTTCCATGTGTCGCCGTGGTAGCCTGACCGGATTGTGGCGAAATTGCTTTTGCGGTGCGAGCCGCTGCGGCTCACGGCGGCCTGCACGGCCATCTTCATGGCCACCTCGGTGGCCACGGAGCCTGAATCGGCATAAAAGATGTGATTCATCGACGGGGGTGCCATCCTCAGCAGTTTCTTGCCAATGCCCTTTTCTTTCATTCATATGT
>VOFJ01002978.1_pt1 | contig 94533 bp, 136 predicted proteins | sample 5384081 | NCBI WGS metagenome assembly VOFJ01 (sample SAMN12384729, study PRJNA508395) | human gut metagenome | isolation source: healthy gut I | host: Homo sapiens | reverse complement strand
AAAGCAAGCGTACAGATATAAAAACGGCTGTGGAATATCTGACCAACGTGATCAAAAAACGTTGCACCACCTTTATGATAAGCGACTTTATAGATGAAAACGACTTCCGCAATGCTTTGACCATTGTCAACCGGAAACATGATATCGTAGCTATTCAGGTATACGACCGCCGCATGGCAGAGTTACCTGATGTGGGACTGATGAAAGTACGCGATGCCGAAACCGGCCACGAGCAATGGATTGACACCTCGTCACGAGCTTTGCGTCGCGCACATAATGACTGGTGGATACAGCGTCAGGGAGTATTGAATGAAACATTTACCAAAAGTAATGTAGACTCTGTGTCTATCCGCACCGATCAGGATTATGTAAAAGCGTTGCTTAACTTATTTGCTGAACGAAACTAATGAACATGAAGATAATACATACTAGCAAAAAGTTCTTGAAAGCTGGAGTTTGTGCAATTATGCTGATAACAGCCGGACAGGCACAGGCACAGCAGGTTACGGTAGACGCCAGCATTGACTCGCTGCAACTTCTCATTGGCGAACAGGCTAAAGTGAAGCTGGAAATCAGCATGGATGCCAAGCAAAAACTGCAACTTCCGTTCCTGCGCGATACATTGGTAAAAGGGAGTGGAGATATTGGATATAGCCAAGCCTGATACCCAGATGCTGAACGATGGAAAACGTATGCTGATAAAACAGGAATATACAATAACCTCTTTTGACTCGGCACTTTACTATCTCCCCCCATTCGAGGTGATGGTAAACGGAGAACCTTACCGGTCCAAAGCATTGGCCGTAAAAGTATATTCCATTCCGGTAGATACGCTGCATCCCGAACAATTCTTCGGACCGAAAACAGTACGCGAAGTTCCTATTACCTGGGATGACGTATCGGCCATCGTATGGCTTACCTTGCTGATGCTTGCTTTGGGCGGACTGGCTTACTATCTGTTTGTACGCTACAAGGATAACAAGCCTATCATCAAGAAGATCAAGATTGAACCGAAGTTGCCGCCACACCAGCAGGCGTTGAAGGAAATAGAGCGTATCAAGGGAGACAAAACCTTGCGTACAGCCGATCCGAAGACCTATTATACCGAGCTGACGGATGTACTCCGTACTTATATGGAAGAACGATTCGGCTTTAACGCTATGGAGATGACTTCATCCGAAATTATTGATAAGCTACAGGAAATCAACGACAAAGAATCTATCAAGGATTTGATGTATTTGTTCCAGACTGCCGACCTGGTGAAATTCGCCAAACATTCTCCGTTGATGAACGAAAATGATATGAATCTGGTAAACGCAGTAGACTTCATCAATAATACAAAAGTGGAACCAGACCCGAATGCAAAGCCCGAACCTACGGAAATCACCGTGGAGGAAAAGCGAAGCAAACAGGGCAGAATGATTCTGCTGGGCAGCATCAGCATCATTGTTATTGCTATTGTGGTAATTCTGTATAAGGTGCTGAGTGGTGTATATAACCTCTGGTTTTAACTCATAAATACTAGAAACAATGATTTTTGCAAATATTGAATATCTATTTCTGCTGGTATTGCTCATACCTTATATAATATGGTACGTCATGAAGCGGAAGAAAACCGAGCCTACGCTTCAGGTTTCTACCACACGCATGTACATGAAGGTATCCCGAAGCTGGAAAATCTACCTGCTGCATGCCCCGTTTGTGCTCCGAACGGTGGCTATCGTCATGGTAATCCTCATTTTGGCGCGTCCGCAGACCACCGACAACTGGCAGAATACCGAAATAGAAGGTATCGACATCATGCTGGCGGTAGACGTTTCCACCAGTATGCTGGCCGAAGACTTGAAACCTAATCGATTGGAGGCTGCCAAGCAAGTGGCATCTGAGTTCATCAACGGTCGGCCGAACGACAATATCGGTCTGACCATCTTTGCCGGTGAAAGTTTCACCCAATGTCCGCTAACGGTAGACCATGGTGTGCTACTGAATCTGTTCAACAGCATTAAAGGCGATATCGCCCAGCGCGGACTGATTGAAGATGGTACTGCCATCGGCATGGGCATTGCTAATGCGGTAACCCGTCTGAAGGACAGCAAGGCTAAATCGAAAGTGATTATTCTGCTGACGGATGGTAGCAATAACCGTGGAGATATTTCTCCACTGACGGCTGCCGAGATAGCCAAACAGTTCGGAATCAGGATCTACACCATCGGTGTCGGTACAAACGGAACTGCTCCTTATCCGATGCAGACCTACGCAGGGACGCAATATGTGAATGTCCCCGTCGAGATAGACGAAAAACTTTGACCGAGATTGCAGGTACAACGAACGGAAATTATTTCCGTGCCACCAGCAATTCAAGCTGAAGGAAGTTTATCAGGAAATTGACAAACTGGAGAAAACGAAGTTGAACGTGAAAGAATTCAGCAAACGCGAAGAAGAATATCAGGTATTCGCCTGGATTGCTTTCTTCTGCATTTTGCTTGAACTCTTGTTGCGTAACTCAGTATTAAAGAAAATACCTTAAAAAAAGAAAGTCATGTTTCGATTTGCAGACCCGAACTTTTTATATTTACTCATCCTATTGCCGTTTTTGGTGGCGCTGTATTTGTATTCCAATTATCACCGCCGCCAAAATATTCGCAAATATGGTGATCCGGCATTGCTGAAAGGGCTCATGCCGACTATTTCCAAGTATCGTCCTGACATCAAGTTTTGGCTGATTTTGCTGCGTTCTGACATTGGTTATACTGATGTTGGCCCGCCCACAGTTCGGCTCAAAGATGGAAACGGTGAAACGAAGTGGGGTGGAAGCTGTCATTGCATTGGACATTTCAAACTCAATGCTGGCAGAAGACGTGACTCCCAGTCGTTTGGACAAAGCAAAGAAGCTGATTTCCAGATTAGTAGATACGTTCAACAATGATAAAGTAGGATTGATTGTATTTGCAGGTGATGCTTTCACGCAATTGCCTATTACAAGCGATTATGTTTCTGCCAAGATGTTTTTGGAAACCATTAACCCGTCATTAATAACCACACAAGGTACGGATATCGGTGCGGCCATCCGCCTGGCAATGAAGAGTTTTACTCCGCAAGAAGGAGTGGGACGTGCCATCATAGTCATTACCGATGGTGAAAACCACGAAGGCGGTGCTGTAGAAGCTGCAAAGGAAGCAGCCGAAAAAGGTATGCAAGTATTTGTATTAGGAATCGGTTCACCGGATGGTTCTCCAATTCCAGCTGAGGACGGTAGCAACAATTTTCGTCGCGATAAGGATGGAAATGTTATCGTCACCCGCTTGAATGAGCAGATGTGCCAGGAAATAGCCAAGGCTGGCAATGGAATGTACATCCGTGTGGATAATTCCAACTCAGCAGAGAAGATACTGAACAATGAAATCGCCAAACTGTCGAAAGCTGATGTGGAGAGTCAGGTTTATACCGAATTTGATGAACAATTCCAGGCATTGGCATGGTTGATACTCATCCTGCTGATGGTAGAAATGCTTATTTTGGAACGGAAGAATCCGCTTTTCAAAAATGTCAGACTATTTAAATAAGGAATGCTTATGTTACAGAAAACCTATATCACCCTGTTATTCTTGCTTGTGGCAAGCAGTGCCTTCGCCCAAAAAACAGAAAGAGATTATCTGCGTAGCGGAAAACAAGTTATATAACGACAGCTTGTTTGTCAAAGCGGAGGTAGATTATCGTAAGGCATTGGAAATTAACCCCGAAATCAACAGATGCCATGTTCAATTTGGGAAACTCGCTCTTGATGCAGCAAAAAGCAAAAGAAGCAATGGAACAATTTGAATCGGCTTCAAAGGTAGAAAAAGAAAAAGATAAACTAGCCCAGATTTATCACAATATGGGTGTTATCCTTCAGTCGTCCAAGCAGTATCCACAGTGTATAGAGGCTTATAAGGAATCTTTACGGAATAACCCGAAAGATGATGAAACTCGTTATAACTTGGCTTTGGCGCAAAAGCTGTTGAAAGACCAACAGCAAAATCAAGACCAGAATCAGGATAAGAATCAAGATCAAAAACAAGATCAGAAAGACGACAAAAAGGATCAGAACAAAAACCAGCAAGAACAGGATAAGAAAGATCAACAACAGAATCAAAATCAGCAACAGCAGCAGAATAAGGATGAAATGTCCAAAGAAAATGCTCAGCAATTGTTGAATGCGGTGATGCAAGATGAAAAGAATGTGCAGGATAAAGTGAAAAAACAAATGCAAATTCGAGGAAAGAAATTGGATAAAGACTGGTAATTGTTTAATTTTGGCAAATAAAAAAATAATTAGATAGCAATGAGGAAAAGTAATTCTCTTATTCATATTAATAACTACGGTGCTGAGAGCATGGGCGGACGGAAATGTGACGTTTACCGCTTCTGCGCCTGATGTAGTAGTAAGCGGGGATCAGTTCCGGCTGACTTATACGGTCAACACTCATAAAGTCAGGGATTTTCGTGCACCTAATATCAAGGGGTTCGATGTCTTAATGGGACCAAGCCGTTCACAGCAGAGTAGTACACAGATTATAAATGGTAATGTTACTTCTACCAGCTCCATTACTTTTACTTATATTTTGATGGCTGATAAAGAAGGAACTTACACCATTCCTGGTGCTACTATTGTGGCAGACGGACAAAAACAAAACTTCAAATTCCGTACAAATCAAAGTATTACCGCCTGATCAAACAAATGGTGTTGGAGGTGGAAAACAATAGCGGTGGAAGAACTTCTTCACGCAGTCAGGTTGCCGGAAGCAAAATAACCAATCAAGATTTGTTTATTACCGCAACAGCAAGTAAGACTACTGTTTATGAACAGGAAGCCATCTTGTTGACATACAAAGTTTATACACTGGTAAATCTGAGACAGTTGTACGGGAAAATGCCGGATTTGAAGAATTTCCATACACAAGAAGTAGAACTTCCCCAACAAAAGACATTCTCTTTGGAGCATTATAACGGAAGAAACTATAACACTACTGTGTGGAGTCAGTATGTACTTTTTCCTCAGCAATCAGGTAAAATGGAAATTCCGTCTATTACCTTTGAAGGGGTTATAGCTCAACAAGTTGCCTCAGACGATCCTTTTGATGCTTTCTTTAATGGTGGAAGTAACTATGTGGAAGTAAAGAAAAACATTGTCACTCCTAAGCTGACCATCAATGTGAAAGCATTGCCCGATGGCAAACCAATTAATTTCTCCGGAGGAGTAGGAGAGTTTACTATCAGTTCGTCTATAAGTACAAAAGAACTGAAAACAAATGATGCTGTAACCATTAAGTTAGTCATTTCTGGTACAGGTAATTTGAAATTGGTCAATACTCCGGAAGTAGCTTTCCCAAAGGATTTTGAAGTATACGACCCCAAGATTGACAATAAATTTACATTAACTCGCGAAGGTTTGTCAGGCAATAAGGTGATAGAATATCTAGCAATTCCAAGACATGCCGGCAATTTCACTATTCCGCCTGTCGAATTTTCCTATTTTGACTTAAAAAGCAATAGCTATAAAACAATAGAAACAGAAGCTTACAACCTAAAAGTGGAAAAAGGTGCAGGAAATGCAGATCAAGTTATTGCAGACTTTACCAACAAGGAAGATTTGAAAGTATTGGGACAAGACATCCGTTACATCAAAATGGGGAAACTAGTTTAACTCGTAAGGGAGATTTCTTCTTTGGCTCAACAACATATTATCTATGGTATATCATTCCATTGGTTCTATTCGTTGTTTTCGTAATTGTCTATCGTAAAAAAGCTATTGAAAATGCAAATGTAGCAAAAGTACGTACTAAAAAAGCGAATAAAGTGGCTGCCAAACGCATGAAAAATGCAGGCAGATTATTAGCTGAAAACAAACAAGAAGCATTCTATGATGAGGTGTTGAAAGCACTTTGGGGATACATCAGTGATAAGTTGAATATCCCGGTTTCTCAATTGTCTAAAGATAATATCGAGGACGAATTGACCAAATATGGTGTTGCCCCCCGAACTGATTAAAGATTTCATCGGAACATTGAATGAATGCGAGTTCGCCCGCTATGCTCCGGGTAATCAGAATGAAGCTATGGATAAAGTATATTCTTCGGCTGTTGAGGTCATCAGCAAAATGGAGAATAGTATAAAACACTAAATCAAAGGAGATTATAACAATGACAAAAATATATTTCATTTTGATATTCCTGATAAGTTTTGTCACAGTCTACGCACAGAATGAATCAGACTCTGCACAGGTTACCGCCCAAACAGAAATGCCACAAAGTGCTGCTGTGCAAACTTTCCCAACAAAGACAGAAGCCGATAGTGCATATATAAGAAACGACTTTGCAGCTTCTGTAGAGATGTATGAGAATATATTAAAAAAAAACGAGGGGGAATCTTCCGATATTTATTATAATTTAGGTAACAGCTATTATAAAATGAATAACATTGCCAAAGCTGTCCTTAATTACGAACGTGCCTTGTTGCTAAACCCAGGAAATAGTGATATTCGTTTCAACCTAGAACTGGCTAGAAGCAAAACTGTAGACAAGGTAATCCCTTCTAGTAAAATGTTTTTTGTTACCTGGACTCAATCACTTATTAATACAATGAGTGAAAAGGCATGGGCACATACAGGCATTATCATGTTTATTCTGATGATATTGGCACTGTCTTTATTTATTTTCGGAAAACGAGTAGTCTTGAAGAAAGTAGGATTTATTTCAGCAATCTTTTTCTTTCTAGTGACCATTTTAGCAAATATATTTGCCTCAGAACAAAAATCTGAATTAATTAATCATGATAACGCTATTATAATGGCTCCTAGCGTTACGGTCAAAAGTACTCCCAATCAAAGTGGAACAGACCTTTTCATTCTTCACGAAGGAAGAAAAGTCATGATTAAAGACAACACAATGAAAGAGTGGAAAGAAATTAAACTGGAAGACGGCAATGTGGGATGGGTACCAACTAATGTTATTGAAATCATTTAAAACATAATCAATGGATATACAACAGTACATAGCAGCAGATAAAGAATTACTACTGAATTTGAACGGAAGCCAATCCTTATTTTTTGGGACGGATTCATGTGGGTAGCTACCAGTACAATTGTATGGGTACCTGTAGCTGCTATGCTGTTATATATCATAATTAAAAATAATAAAATTCAAGAAGCATTATTGACTATCGTTATGATTGCCTTAGTCATAACTTTAGCAGATCAATCAAATAGCTTCTGGTTTATGCAAACCGTTTTTCGCACGTTTCCGTCCAACACAAGACCCCAATATTATGTATATGGTTGATATTGTAAACGGATATAGAGGAGGACGATTTGGCTTCATATCCAGTCATGCTGCCAACACATTTGCTATTTCTGTCTTTTTTATCTTTACTAATTAAAAGGAAATCTCTTACTTTTATGCTTCTTTTTTGGGCCGTACTCAATTCCTATTCTAGAATCTACTTAGGAGTGCATTATCCGGGAGATATTCTTTTTTGGTACTATAGAAGGTTGTTTCATAGGATATTTGATTTATCTCCTTTATAAATTTATTCAAAAAAAAATCTTTTATAAACCACGTTGCATTTCTAATCAATACACTGCCAGCGGTTATTTGATTAGTGATATTAATTTATTCTACATAATTCTCATTTCTACTTATTTCTTCATTATTATAGCAGGTATGATTGTGACTCATACACTCAATCTATAATCAGCAAATTAACCATTATAAATTTACATATAGTCAAAAATAGCACAAAAAGATTTGTTTTATGCATTTTTTTGATTAAGTTTATACCATGATTTAAGTACTCACTTTTATAACTAAATTTAATACATCATGAGAACAATAACATTTAATGAACTGCGCAGAATCAAAGATTCATTACCTAGTGGGAGTATGCACAGAATCGCAGATGAACTCAATATGACCGTAGAAACTGTACGTAACTTTTTTTGGTGGACACAATTTCAAGAATGGTAAAAGTGTTGGAATTCATTTGGAACCGGGACCAGATGGGGGACTAGTAATGCTAGATGATACAACAGTTCTTGAAAAAAAGCCCTTCAAATATTGAGAGAAACTGAAGAAAAAAGTAACGCAAGAAGCGTAATATAAAATCCCGGTTGAATGCAACATTCAATTGGGATTTTTGTTTAACCTGAAAATCACTTAAAATATAGAATTATGGAAGATAAATTGGTAACCTTAGCAATCCTCACTTATGCTAAAGCACAGATTTTAAAGAATGTACTTGAGAATGAAGGAATTGAAGCGTACATTCACAATGTGAATCTTATTCAACCTGTCATATCTTCTGGAGTAAGGCTAAGAATTAAAAAGAAAGCGACCTGCCTCATGCTTTGCAGATTATAGAAAGTTCTGCATGGCTTTCAGAAGATATAATCAAAGGTAAGGAGAGCAGCTCAGAAAGAAATAAAGAAAAAAGAAAAAGTACTTATCCCGATAGACTTTTCAAACTATTCTCTTAAAGCCTGCCAATTTGGTTTTTCTTTTTGCTAATGCTATTAATTCAGAAGTTGTGCTTTTACATGCTTATTTCAGTCCTATCTATGTTCCCACAATCCCTTATGGAACAGAAAATTTCAATTTTCAGATCGAAAGAGAAGAATCTGTAAAAAGTATGATAGAAACAGTGCACAACGAGTTGAACAAACTTTCCGATACAATTAAAAAAGAAAGTTGAGTCAGGAGAAGTTTCCCAATATAAAATATACTTGCATTTTGCGTGATGGTATTCCCGAAGAAGAAATCTTACGATATGCTAAAGAATATAATCCTCAGATAATTATAATGGGAACAAGAGGAAGAAGTCAAAAAAGATATAGACTTGATTGGCAGCGTTACGGCCGAAGTCATAGAAAGAAGCAAATCCTTTGTATATGCTATTCCAGAACATACACCACTAAAAACATTCAATGATATAAAAAAAGTAGCTTTTGTGACCAATTTTGACCAAAGGGATCTAATAGCTTTTGACTCCTTGATAAATGCTTTTTAAATCGTTTCATTTTGCTGTTTCCTTCATTCATTTAAGTACAGATAACGATGCATGGAATGAAATAAAACTAGCAGGTATTAAAGATTATTTTCAAAAACAATACTCAAAATTGGAACTACATTATAATGTAGTGAAAGAAGATAACATACTGAGCAATTTGGACAACTATGTAAAAGAAGAAAATATAGACGTGATTTGCATCACAAATTATAAACGAAACATATTTGCTAGATTGTTTAATCCTAGCATAGCAAGAAAAATGATATTTCATGCTAATACACCTATATTAGTAATAAAATAAAGAATCAAGAAGGGTAGCACAAGCAAATCACAATGTGTTACCCTTCAACATATTAATGTTCACTTAGTATTTAATTAAACATAATACTGATTATATATCAAAAAAATGGCTCGCGTAAATAGACTTGAAAAAGGGATTTATAACAAAGCCCAGACTGGAAAAGTCCGGGCTTTGTGCATAAATAAATAGAAAGATCGTATTAATATCCTAATTCTTTTTCCAAAGAATCATATTCAGCTCTATTTAACTTCCAATAAATATTCAGCAAATAATTTCCCCACAAAGCTTTATTGTCAGGCTTTAATTCTTTTGCCTTCTCATAGTATGGTTTAGCTTTCTCATACAAGTCTTTAATCTTATTTTCGTTTTCATTGTATTTGGGATCATCAATAGCTAGCTTCGCATTTTCCTCAACAATAATCTGAGCTGGGAAAAAATAACAGTCACCAATCTTTGAATATGCTTCAGCAACTAAATCTCCGTTATTTGAAATAATTTTATTAAATATAGCAACTGCATCATCATACTGCTTTTTCTCATATAATAAGATACCTTTTACATAAAGATAGTACGGAGTTTCACTCGTAGCAAGCAATTTATTAATTTGAGCCAAACCCTCATCAACCATACCTTTTTGAATGTAATAATCCATAATATTACCAACAAAGTATTCTTGCTTAGGGAACAATTCAGTACCTTCTTTGATTACTTCAAGCCATTTTGCAGAATCACCACCTTCTTTCTGACCATATGTTTCAGCCAAGCACATTAATGCTCTATAACCTTCTTCTTTATGATTCTTACCTATATTGCCATATTTGATGACAGCTTGATTGTCTTTCAGCATATTAGCAGCTAAAGTTGCATAACAAGCATATAATGCATTCAAAGTATCAGCCTTCAACTCATCATCATCAGCAAACATAGGTTCGTTTACTACATCAACAAATAATCCAAAATATTTTAGAGCATCAGCATAATCTCCTTTATTGTAAGCATCACCACCACCATTAACTAGGTTTAAACGCAAAGTCTTCAAAGCATCTGCATTCTTCTTTCTGAATTTGGGTTTCTTTAACTCGCCACTTTGAACTTTAGCCTGCTCTATTTCATCGCATTTCAAGTAGAAGTCATACATCTTAGCTAAGCTGTTATAAAGCTTAGTTGTATCTGCCTGACCTCCAGGTAAATAAAGTTTCATGTTTTCTTCATCATAAATTGCTTTCTGAAAATCTCCTGCTAATTTCCATGTTTCCGGATCATTAGCAGTTTCAGGATTAGTTAAAGCCGGTTCGATAGCTTTTGCAGCTTCTTCAGGTTTGCTTTTCAAGGATTTAGCCTCCTTAACAACACTTACTTGTGCAGACACAAAGCAAGCTGTTAACAATAAAGCCACTGTAAATAATACTTTTCTCATGATTTTGTGGATTTAATAATACAATTTATTTTATTCTTCACTATTTGCTTCGGCAGTTAAATCTGAATTAGTATCAGAATTAGTAGTACCACCACTCTCTCCTTCAGTTATATTTTCAAAATCTGCATTTGAATTTTCATCTGTAACCTCTTCTTCAGATGTCACCTTACATACAGAGCCTATTTGGTCATTACGTTTCTCCAAATTTATCAATCGCACACCTTGTGTTGCACGTCCCATGATGCGGACTTCAGCGACTTTTAAACGAATTGTAATACCAGATTTATTAATAATCATCAAGTCATTCTCATCTGTAACAGACTTGATAGCAACCAATTTACCTGTTTTATCTGTAATATTCAATGTCTTGACACCTTTACCACCACGATTGGTCTTACGATAATCTTCGATATCAGAACGTTTACCGTATCCTTGTTCAGAAACTACCATAATTGATTCAGCTTCAGGATCTTTTATACAAATCATACCGATAACTTCATCGCCACCATCTTCATCCAAAGTCATACCACGCACTCCTGTAGCCGTACGTCCCATAACACGAACCGCACTTTCGTGGAAGCGAATTGCACGACCATTACGGTTAGCAATAATGATTTCATTATCACCGTTAGTCATACGAACTTCAATCACTTTATCATCCTCACGAATAGTTATCGCATTAACACCATTCTGGCGAGGCCGTGAGTATTGTTCCAACAAAGTCTTTTTAATGACACCATTCTTTGTACAGAACAGCACATAATGACTATTAATAAACTCGGTATCATTAAGGTTTTTCACACGTAGATATGCTGTAACCACGTCATCGGAATCAATATTCAGCAAATTCTGAATAGCGCGTCCTTTAGCATTTTTAGTTCCTTCGGGAATTTCGTAAACTTTCAACCAATAGCACTTACCTTTCTGAGTGAAGAACATCATAGTATTGTGCATTGTAGCCGGATAAATATGCTCTACAAAGTCTTCATCACGGGTTTCACTTCCTTTTGATCCAACTCCACCCCTATTTTGGGCACGGAATTCTGATAAAGGAGTACGTTTGATATATCCCATATGAGATATCGTGATAACCATCTGATCATCAGCATAAAAATCTTCCGGATTAAATTCTTCTGAAGAATAAACTATTTCAGACCGACGCGCGTCCCCATACTTCTCTTTTACCTCTACTAATTCATCTTTGATTACTTTTTTACAAAGTTCATCATTAGAAAAAGAATTTCTTCATAATAAGCAATCTGTTTCATCACCTCTTCATATTCTGCGTGAAGCTGATCTTGCATCAAACCTGTTAATTGGCGCAAACGCATTTCTACAATAGCACGTGCCTGAATTTCACTCAGATTAAAACGCTCTATTAACCCTGCTATGGCATCATTAGGGGTTTTTGCAGCACGAATAATACGGATCACTTCATCAATATTATCAGAAGCTATAATCAATCCTTCAAGAATATGAGCACGCTCCTGTGCCTTCCGTAAATCATACTGAGTACGACGAATTACCACATCATGACGATGTTCTACAAAATATCTGATTAAATCTTTCAGATTCAACATTTTGGGGCGACCATGAATTGAAGAGCGATATTATTTACTCCAAATGAAGTTTGCAGAGCTGTCATTTTGAACAATTTGTTCAGCACCACACTAGCATTTGCATCACGTTTAACATCAATAACAATACGCATACCTTCACGGTCGGATTCATCATTTACATACGAAATACCATCAATCTTCTTGTCATTGACTAAAGATGCGATATTTTCAATCAATTCCTTCTTATTTACATTATAAGGAATTTCATTAACTATGATCTTATCATGTGTAGTATGAGTTTCTATCTCAGCCTTTGCACGCATCACCACTCGTCCGCGACCTGTTTCATAAGCATCACGCACACCACTTATGCCATATATATAACCCCCTGTAGGAAAATCTGGGGCCTTTACATATTGCATAAGTCCTTCAATATCAATATCATTATTGTCAATGTAAGCAATACATGCATCGATTACTTCAGAAAGATTATGAGTAGGCATATTGGTTGCCATACCTACCGCAATACCGGATGCTCCATTTACCAACAAGTTAGGAATCCGTGTCGGCATGACAGTAGGTTCCTGCAACGTGTCATCAAAGTTATTTTGAAAATCAACAGTTTCCTTATACAAGTCCTGCATCATTTCCTCACCTACTTTCTTCAATCTTGCTTCAGTATAACGCATGGCAGCAGGGCTGTCACCATCAACAGAGCCGAAGTTACCCTGACCATCAACCAACGGATATCTCATAGCCCAATCTTGAGCCATTCTAACGAAAGCTCCATATACAGATAATCACCGTGAGGGTGATACTTACCTAAAACTTCACCTACTATTCTTGCTGATTTCTTATAAGCTTTATCGGAGGTATTTCCCAGTTCAATCATACCATATAAAAGATACGTCTATGAACCGGTTTAAAGCCATCGCGAACATCCGGGAGGGCGCGTGCAACGATTACTGACATAGAATAATCAATGTACGACGACTTCATTTCCTCTTCGATGTTAATCTTTATAATTCTGTCTTGTTCTAGCATTTAAACAAATATTAATTATACATCTTTTTGGTTTACCAAAAACCACGCTAAAGTACTACTTTTATACGACATACGAAACAAAACCCATAAAAAAGTTAAGTCCATTAAATGTTTTTACTTATATAAGTAAAAAGTATCCCTATACCTTATTCTATAGTATATAGTGATTATCACTCCCACTTCTCATTTACTTTGTGAATAGTTTGCTATAACCCTTATTTTTGTTTAATCCATTTAGTCTGTCAAAGCTTGGCATACATTTTGTCATGCTAATATAAATAAGAAAACAATGGTATGCATTGTTATTATGTGTATCTTTGCACACTGGGAAATAAATACTATACTTTAGGAGGAGGATAAATTTATGAATAATCAATTTACACAAAGAGTGTCCGACATCATTACTTATAGCAAGGAAGAGGCAAATAGACTCCGAAATAGCTATATTGGTCCCGAACACTTGTTGTTGGGACTGATACGTGAAGGTGAAGGAAAAGCTATCGAGATCTTATTTAATTTACAAATAAACTTACAGGACATAAAAAATCAGTTGGAGGCCATTGTGAAAAACAATGCAGAAAATGACACCACCTATGACGAGAATATTAGCTTTAACGACAAAGCATCCAAAGTGTTAAAGCTATGTATTCTAGAAGGCTAAGTTATTGAGAAACATTGCGGCTGACTCTGAACATATTTTGTTAGCAATTATGAAGGTCAAGGATAATGCAGCTTTCCACGTTTTGGAAAGCAATGGCGTAACATACGAAAAAAATCAAACTCACTTTACAACCAGACACCCATGCAGGTCTGGGGTTCAGTGAGGACGAGGATGAAGACGAAGATATACGTCAGAGTCCAAGTGGCAATAAATCAAATGCAGCACAACAGCAGGCACGCCCGGCACAAAAAAAGCCGGCTAATGACACTCCTGTACTCGACAATTTCGGCACAGACATGACAAAAGCTGCCGAAGAAGGAAAACTAGATCCTGTAGTTGGCCGGGTGAAGGAAATAGAGCGACTGGCACAAATATTGAGCCGTCGCAAGAAAAACAACCCTATTTTGATTGGCGAACCGGGAGTCGGCAAATCTGCCATTGTTGAGGGACTTGCATTACGGATTGTGGAAAAGAAAGTATCACGTATTTTATTTGATAAACGCGTGATAGCTCTTGATATGACTGCCGTTGTCGCAGGCACTAAATATCGTGGACAATTCGAGGAACGTATTCGTTCCATCTTAAACGAGTTGAAGAAGAATCCTAACATCATTCTTTTCATCGATGAAATCCACACTATTGTGGGAGCAGGTTCTGCAGCGGGCTTCAATGGATGCAGCCAATGTATGTTGAAACCTGCATTGGCCAGAGGCGAGATTCAATGCATCGGAGCGACGACGTTGGACGAATACCGCCAAAACATTGAAAAAGACGGGTGCATTGGAACGTCGGTTCCAAAAAGGTTATTGTAGAACCAACAACTGCAGAAGAGACACTTCAGATTTTGAAAAATATCAAGATAAATACGAGGATCATCATAATGTGAACTATACAGATGCGGCCCTTGAAGCCTGTGTGAAACTAACAGACCAATATATCACAGACCGTAACTTCCCTGATAAAGCGATAGATGCTTTAGATGAAGCCGGTTCGCGCGTACATCTTACTAATATCACTGCTCCTAAAGAAATTGAAGAACAGGAAAAAACTGATTGATGAGATGAAATCTCTTAAAAATGAAGCTGTCAGGCTACAGAATTTCGAACTGGCCGCCAGTTATCGTGACAAAGAGAAAGAATATACGAATCAGCTTGATACCCTGAAGGAAGAATGGGAAAAAAAGTCTGAAGGAAAACCGGGAAACGGTAGATGACGAACAAATAGCTGAAGTCGTTTCCATGATGTCAGGCGTACCTGTACAAAGAATGGCACAGGCTGAAGGAATGAAATTATTAGGAATGAAAGACGATCAGCTTTCTAAAGTTATCGGTCAAGACAAAGCAATCGCCACACTGGTAAAAAGCTATTCAAAGAAGCCGTGTAGGTCTGAAAGATCCTAATAAGCCGATTGGTACATTCATGTTTCTAGGTCCGACAGGTGTCGGCAAGACTCATTTGGCCAAGGAGTTAGCGAAACTAATGTTCGGTTCAGCAGATGCACTTATCCGCATTGACATGAGTGAATATATGGAAAAATTCACCGTATCCCGTCTGGTAGGAGCACCTCCTGGATACGTAGGCTATGAAGAAGGCGGACAACTAACTGAGAAAAGTAAGACGTAAACCCTACTCTATCGTTTTATTGGACGAGATTGAGAAAGCCCATCCGGATGTATTCAACATCTTGTTACAACTGATGGATGAAGGTCGTCTGACTGACAGTTATGGCAGAACTGTAGACTTTAAGAATACCATAGTTATCATGACATCCAATATTGGAACCCGCCAACTTAAAGAATTCGGCAAAGGAATCGGATTTGCCGCCCAGGTCCGTACAGATGACAAAAGAATACTCGCGCAGCGTGATTACAAAAGCTTTGAATAAGTCTTTTTGCGCCCGAATTCATCAATCGGTTGGACGAAATAATAACTTTCGACCACCTCGATCTGGATGCACTGACCCGGATTATTGATATTGAACTTAAGGGCCTTTACAGTCGTGTGGAAAACATTGGTTACAAGCTTGTTATTGACGAAGATGCCAAAAAGTTTGTAGCCACCAAAGGTTACGATGTACAGTTCGGAGCACGCCCATTGAAACGTGCCATCCAAAACAATTTGGAGGATGGAATCTCCGAGCTGATACTTGGATCAGAAATGGCGGCTGGTGACACGATCAAGGTAAGCTATGACAAAGAAAAAGACATCATTGTCATGACTGTGGAAAAGTAAAGAGTCCAAAGTTCTTCAAAAAATAACAGACAAAATGTCAGATATCACTGTATCTGGCATTTTTTTTGCCCATCATCCAACAAAAAGACGATTCAAACGTATATATAACATAATAACTTAAAACCATAAATAGTATGCAAAAAGGAAATATTGGGGTAACCACTGAGAACATTTTCCCCATCATCAAAAAGTTCTTATACAGTGATCATGAAATATTCCTCCGTGAATTAGTTTCTAATGCAGTAGATGCCACACAGAAGCTGAAAACCCTTGCATCTAAAGGTGAATTCAAAGGAGAGATGGGAGATCTTACTATTAAAGTAAGTTTAGGAAAAGATACCATCACCATTTCCGACCGGGGTATCGGACTTACAGCCGAAGAGATCGACAAATATATCAATCAGATAGCTTTTTCAGGCGCTAACGACTTCCTTGAAAAATATAAAGATGATGCCAATGCCATCATCGGACACTTTGGTCTGGGATTCTATTCTGCCTTCATGGTAGCCAAAAAAGTGGAAATCATCACAAAATCCCACCAAGAAGGAGCACAAGCTGTGAAATGGACTTGCGACGGAAGCCCTGAGTTCACTATCGAAAACGTTGAAAAAGAAAGCCGCGGATCGGATATTATCCTTTATATAGATGATGACTGCAAAGAATTTCTGGAAGAAGCACGTATTTCTTCATTGCTGACTAAATATTGCCGCTTCCTTCCTATCCCCATTGCATTCGGCAAAAAGAAAGAATGGAAAGACGGTAAACAAGTAGAAACAAACGAAGATAATATTATTAATGAAACTTATCCTCTTTGGACTCGTAAACCGGTGGAGCTGAAAGACGAGGACTATAAGAAATTCTATCGGGAGTTATATCCTATGGCAGACGAACCTTTGTTCTGGATCCATCTGAATGTGGATTATCCGTTCAATCTGACAGGTATTCTGTACTTTCCGAAAGTAAAGAGCAACATTGAATTACAAAAAAACAAAATCCAACTTTACTGTAACCAGGTCTATGTCACCGACTCGGTAGAAGGTATTGTTCCTGACTTCCTGACCCTGTTACACGGAGTGATTGACTCACCGGATATCCCGTTGAACGTATCCCGTTCTTACTTGCAGAGCGATTCCAACGTGAAGAAAATCTCCACTTATATTTCTAAGAAAGTATCAGACCGCCTGCAAGCCATTTTTAAGAATGACTGCAAAGAATTCGAGGAGAAATGGGATGATTTGAAGATTTTCATCAACTACGGCATGTTAACCCAAGAAGAGTTCTATGAAAAAGCTAATAAATTTGCTCTGCTGAAAGACACAGATGACAAATATTATACTTATGAAGAATACCAAAGCTTGATCAAAGATAATCAAACAGATAAGGACGGCAACTTGATTTATCTGTATGCTACCCATGCAGACGAACAATACAGCTACATTGATGCGGCCAAGAACAAAGGCTACAACGTATTGTTAATGGATGGTCAGCTGGATGTAGCCATGGTAAGTATGCTCGAGCAAAAATTTGAAAAGAGTCGCTTCACTCGTGTGGATAGTGATGTCATTGACCACCTGATTGCTAAAGAAGAGCGCAAAGATGCCAGTTTGGAAGTTGGCCAACGCGAGATTCTTTCTTCCGTCTTCCGCAGTCAGTTGCCTCAGATAAAGAAAGTGGAATTCAATGTCGAAACACAATCTTTAGGCGAGACAGGAACTCCTATCATGATTACCCAAAGCGAATATATGCGCCGTATGAAAGAAATGGCTAATATTCAGGCTGGTATGAGTTTCTATGGAGAAATGCCGGATATGTTTAACTTGGTTCTGAATGTCGACCACAAACTGGTGAAACAAGTTTTGAATGATGCGGACAACTCTTGTAAAGCTGCTCTTGAACCTATCGAAACTGAAATGACCAGTCTGAATAAACGTCACGACGAACTTCACAAAGCACAGGAAGGTAAAAAAGCCGATGAAATACCTCAAGCAGAAAAAGATGAATTAAGTGATGTTGAGAAAAAATTGGCCGATGAAAAGACCAAGAAAGAAGCTGTTTTAGGTGAATACGCAGGTGGTAACAAAGTAATCCGCCAATTGATTGACCTTGCTCTGTTACAAAACAACATGTTGAAAGGCGAAGCTTTGACAAACTTTGTAAAACGCAGTATCGAACTGATTTAACAAATCTATCACATTTTGCTATCAAAAGCGTCGGGAAGTTCATTTCCGGCGCTTTTTTATTCTAAAAAACGATTGGAAACGAAGATTTCTTTCTATATTTGGAACGACACATACAAAGATTCGACATCCATGAAACATTATCTATATATACTTTTTCTTCTCTTTTTACTACTTTCTCCCATCCATGCACAGAAAGTGGGACTGGTACTGAGCGGAGGAGGTGCCAAAGGCCTAACCCATATCGGCATTATCCGCGCATTAGAAGAAAACGGTATCCCCATAGATTATATTGCAGGCACATCCATGGGAGCCATTGTCGGTTCACTTTATGCCATGGGCTATTCTCCCGATGAAATGGAGGCTTTACTCAAATCCGATGACTTCAAACGCTGGTATTCAGGTAATGTGGAAGAGAAATACATCTATTATTTCAAGAAAAATCCTCCAACACCCGAATTTATCAACATCCGTATCTCCTTAAAAGACTCGCTGAAGAATGTCAAACCTCAGTTTTTGCCTACCAGCATTGTAGATCCCATTCAGATGAATATTGTATTTCTGCAATTATTCGGTCAGGCAACAGCTGCAAGCAAGGCCAATTTTGACAGCCTGTATATTCCCTTCCGCTGTATAGCTTCGGATGTGTACAACAAAAGACCACTGATATTGAAAAAAGGAGATCTGGGAGATGCCGTACGTGCCTCCATGAGTTTTCCTGCCATGTTCAAGCCTATCGAAATAGACTCGATACTGGCATACGACGGTGGCATTTACAATAATTTTCCAGTGAATGTAATGCGTGATACCTTCCATCCAGATATCATTATAGGAAGTGCCGTATCCGCCAATCCGGGCAAACCCAAGGAAGGTGACATTATGGGGCAACTAGAAAATATGATTATGCAAAAGACAGATTACTCTTTACCCGATTCCCTCGGCATCCTCATGACTTTTAAATATGATGATGTCAATTTAATGGACTTCCAGCGCTTTGACGAGTTGCATGACATTGGTTATAAACGTGCCATAGAAATGATGGACTCCATAAAAAGCCGAATTCATCGAAGAATCACCCCCGAACAAGTGAAAGTTAAACGACTGGCCTATAAGAGCAATTTACCGGATTTCCGTTTCAAAAAGAGTAAATATAACTGGTGCCAACGAACAGCAAAAGCAATATATACAAAAAGAGTTCCATGAAAACGACTCCGATGTTTTCACTATGGAGGATATCAAACGAGCATATTTCCGTTTGTTGTCCGATAATATTATATCCGAAATCATTCCTCATGCCGTTTATAATGAGAAAGACCAAACCTACGACTTGAATCTTCAGGTCAAAATGGAGGCCAATCTCTCCGTTCGTGTCGGTGGAAACGTGTCTTCCAGTGGCTCCAATCAAGTCTATTTTGGTGCTTCTTATCAAAACTTGAACTATTATTCAAAAGAATTTAATTTTGACGGACAGTTAGGCCGGGTCTACAATAATGTGCAACTTGCAGCACGAATCGATTTTCCAACCAAACTGCCTACATCTTATAAATTCATAGCCTCGATCTCTACCTTCGATTATTTCAAAGAAGCCAAATTCTTTTTCCAACAAAGACAATCCGGCTTTCAACAAGAAAAGGGAAGAGTTTGTAAAATTGAAGGTGTCATTACCGTTTCTAAGCCGTAAAAAAGCTGAATTCGGTGTGGGTATAGCCCGTATGGAAGACAGGTACTTCCAAACCAATATCATCGACTTCAGCGAGAAAAACATGATAAAAGCACTTATTCTATCTTCGGAGGCTCTATCGTATTGGAAGGAAGCACCTTGAATGCCCGCCAATTTGCCACACAAGGAAGTCGTGAAAAAATGGCTGCACAAATTTTCACCGGCACAGAACATTTCAGATCCGGTGTATCCAAAGTGACTAAAGGCACACCGGAGCCTTATAAAAAAGTACAATCCTGGCTTCAAGTTTCATATCAGAACGAAACATACCATAAGGTAAGCCCTAAGTTTACTTTGGGAGCGTATCTGGAGGCATATTACTCATCCCGAAATTTCTCCAACAATTATACGGCTACATTAATGCAGGCAGGAGAATTCACTCCGACAGCCCATAGCAAAGTAACCTATAATGAGGCTTTCCGTGCTAATCAATATGCCGGAGTCGGCACCATGCCCATCTACCAGTTAAGCGAGTCTTTTCAATTACGCGGAGAATTTTATGGTTTCATTCCCATCTTTCCTATTAAAAAAGATGAATACGGAAAAGCATATTATGGTAAAGCCTTCACAAAATTCGAATATCTAGGAGAAATCTCTCTTGTATTCCAATTATCTTTCGGTTCTATCAGTGCATACGTAAATCATTATAGCTCACCGAATAACGACTGGAATGTAGGACTCACACTAGGTTGGCAGCTATTTAACTCCCGTTTCATCGAATAATTTTTTGAAAAAAGTTTAGTAAAACACTTGCAGTTTCAAAAAAAAGTCCGTATCTTTGCACCCGTTAAAACGAAAGAACAATGGCCGCGTAGCTCAACTGAATAGAGTAGCTGACTACGGATCAGCCGGTTACAGGTTTGAATCCTGTCGCGGTCACTACCAAAAAGTTCGATTAGTTTTGCAATGGCCGCGTAGCTCAACTGAATAGAGTAGCTGACTACGGATCAGCCGGTTACAGGTTTGAATCCTGTCGCGGTCACTACCAAAAATATTAAACAATGGTCGCGTAGCTCAACTGAATAGAGTAGCTGACTACGGATCAGCCGGTTACAGGTTTGAATCCTGTCGCGGTCACAAAAAGACTATCTGAAAAGATAGTCTTTTTTGTTATTTTCTTGAGTCATGAAACAGAACAGTCCAGAATTTTTTTAGGATGGCTCAGTTTGAAAACATGCTAGGAGGCTCAGTTTTCAAGGCTCAGTTTGAAAAACAGCTCTTTGGGGGGGAATTAGTTAAAAACACTATCTTTGTGGCATGAAACAGAACCTTCCACCCCCTGCCACTCCACTGGAGATGTTGAGCTTGTTCTTTCCTGCAGGCCTGCTTGACTATTTTGACCTGGTTAACCATGTCTCTCAAGAGACTTGCTTCATTTTTTTCTTGAGGAAAAAGCCTTCCATTCCTCAAGAGCATTCCCATTTACATCTACATTCCAAAGGTTTCTTCCCGGAAATAGAAGTGCAAGACTTTCCTGTTCGCGGCAAGGCTGTATATCTACGCATCAAGCGGCGTCGTTGGGAAGACCCGGAAACAGGACAAACTTATAGTCGTGATTGGAACTTAGTAGCCTCCGGTACTCGCATAACAGCTGAGTTCGGAGCTTTTTTAAAAGTGTTACTTAGACAATCATGCGGTTAGTTGCCAAAAGTGTAGCAGAACATTACTGTATGGATGGCAAGCAACTCCAGACTCAATACAAAAAGAACATTTAAGTGATTTCAATAATTGGAATCAGAAGGAACATGCTGAAGACTTTATTCTTTATCCTAAAAATATAGGTTATCATTTATGTATTGATGAAACGGCTTTAAGCAAAGGCGAACTATATACAATCCTTACCAATCGGGATAAGCATGGTCGAAAAGGCACCATTGTAGCTATTGTAAAGGGAACTAAAGCAGAGGATGTTATCAATGTGCTTCTCAAAATAGATGCCGATAAGCGCAACCAAGTAAAGGAAATTACACTTGATATGGCCGGCAGTATGCAGAAAATAGCAAAACGTTGTTTTCCCGGGGCTATGCAGGTAGTGGATCGTTTCCATGTGTCTCAAAGTTGGTTTATGAAGCTGTACAAGACCTTCGGATCGCTTATCGCTGGCAAGTAATGAAGGATGAGAACAGGAAAATCAAAGGAAGCTAAAGCCAAGGGGAAAGTTATGAACCTAAAGTGTTTAGCAATGGAGATACACTCAGACAGTTGTTGGCCAGAAGCCGGTACCTGCTGTTTAAGGCTCCGGACAAGTGGCTGCAAAGCCAGAAGGTAAGAGCCAAACTACTCTTTGAACAATTCCCGGATATAAAATCCGTGTACTATTACGCACTACGATTAGGGAAGATATTTTCAGACTATACAGATAAAGATGTGGCTCGTGCCAAACTGGCACTTTGGTATAATGAAATTGAGGAGTTTGGTTATGATACATTCACTACTGTTGCCAATTCCATTGAGAATCATTACGAACGTATATTAAACTACTTTGTGAACAGAAGCACAAATGCTGCTGCGGAAGCTTTTAATGCAAAAAATTAAAGCATTTAGGGCTTTCATTTCGTGGAGTAGTAGATAAGAGGTTCTTTTCTGTATAGATTAGCAAAGGTGTATGCATAAAGGGAAATTAACAAATATTAATCCCCCAAGAATTACAACTGAGCCGGAATTAGGGGTCAGCGGATTTTCCTGGTTGGTAATCTTTCTTTTAAGCGTATAGCCTAGCCAGTCTGAACATGAAGAATTTCAGATCAGCCACCCCTCTTAACTGGCTTCGAAAAGCTTTGATTTTAGCATTGAACGACTCCGCTGAAGCATTTGTCAATCGTTCTTCAAAATAATTTATGATGGTCGTACTATGGTTTGAAAAGGTATCAAGTACCTTGTTGAACTCCATATAGTCAAACTTTTCCACTTCATTGTACCATCTTGCGAGATTTAGCCTTGCTTCATCGGGACCTGACTTCTTGTTGAAGATGTCTGTCAGTTTCATGCTAAGGCTGTATCCTTCCAGAAGCTTGGGGAATTTATCAAAGAGAATGGCAGCCCTGGTCTTTTGCTGTTCATTCCATTTGCTCCAGTGTTTCAGTATAATATGCTTGCTTCTGCTTACTATCTGTGGCAGGGTTTTCTCCGTTCTCCATTCTTTCAGGCTCCCATTTCCCTATTCTCTCCCTTTCCGCCTTACTCTTTTGCTTCTTTCTTCTTTTGACGGTGCTCCCTGATAGCCTGATTTTCCGCATCAAGTACTTTCCACCGATAGCGTATTCTTAACCGGTCTACAGCTTCAGACATGAGCTGCTGTACATGAAAACGGTCATTGATCAGCTTTGCGGCAGGAAACACCTTTCTGACCGTCAGCATCATGGCTGAAGATAAATCTGTAGTGACAGTCTTGACAGACAGCCGTTTCCGGTGCGGAAGCCTGCGCAAGATTCCGCTTACCGCATCTGTGGCCACTCCACGAACCATTGCAACTAAAGCCCCCTTACGGCCTTTGGCTGCTTTATTGGTCAGAATCGTATAAACATCTCCATTGCTCAGGCAAGTTTCATCCAAAGAAAGGTTTTCTCCAATGTTTTCAGGATAAAGGAGGTAGTCATGCGCATGTTCGAGTTGGTCCCAGTTCCGGTAATCACTGATTTTCTCCTTGTATTGTTTACGAAGAGTCTGTCCTTTTACGCCATAACGTTCCGCAAGCACACAGATGCTCACAGGAGTAGATTCAATCTCCTTCTTTTAAAAAAGAAACGAACTCAGAATTCAGCCGTGTACCGTCAAATTCGGATAAATCCCAGTCATAGCTGAAGATTTCATTGGAAGACTTGTCAAGCCATTTACGTTTACGAACATGGAGATAAGTGGCGCGACCACGAATAGGATAGTCTTGGATTGTACGGTACTCACCAAAACCATAGGATATGATATCCGGGTTGGTCTTATCTTCTTTTAGCTGAACTTTTTTTTCATCAAGATAAATATCAAAACGGTCAGCACTCTTGTCGAAATTGACAATATCAAAGTTGTCTATAAGCACATCCGGAAGGATGGCACGAAGGAGTCGTTCGGGTTTCATAAAACAAAGGTAAGCAAAGGTAGCTAATTTTAAAACTTAACAACCAGAAATTTCCGCTGAGCCAGAATTAGTTAGTTAAAACAAGCACTTGTTTTTTAAAGACAAGACGTTTCAAAGGTTACTAACATAATACAGACCGACAGGTTAGTAACGTGTCGGGTAACATGTTACTAATGTATCAGGTGAAAGATTAGTAATGTTATGCGTGAAAGATATAGAATCTTACAGGTATAACATATATATCAAAGAATGAACAGGCAGGCATAAAAAAAGACTGGTGTTTTTTATATGAGAAAGCACCAGTCTTATCTAATTAAAAAGATTCCTTTATCAGCATTTTATTTTCAATTCATTCAAAATAGCACGCATCTTTTCAAATGTTGTGATACGAGTCGGTACAAGCGGCAAACGCAATTTGTTTTCAATCAGCCCCATTACATTCAACATAGCCTTCACCCCGAGCAGGGTTACCATCTACGAACAACAGGCTGAATAATTCCGTAAACTTATGATGAATAGTCAATGCATTTGCAAAATCACCCTGTAATGCCAAACGGGTCATACGGCTGAATTCACGCGGAAATGCATTACCGATAACCGAAATAACCCCTACAGCACCCAAAGTAATCAAAGGAAATGTAATACCATCATCACCCGAAATCACATCAAAATTAGCCGGTTTATTCTTGATGATATCATCCATCTGAGTAATATTACCCGATGCCTCCTTGATAGCGATAATATTCTTGAAATCACGTGCCAAACGCAAGGTGGTCTCAGCAGTCATGTTCACACCAGTACGTCCCGGCACATTATAAAGAACCACAGGAAGATCCGTTGCTTCAGCAATCGCTTTATAGTGTTGGTAAATACCTTCCTGAGAAGGTTTGTTATAATAAGGTACAGCAACAAGCACGGCATCAACTCCTGTCATATCATCATTTTTCAGCGTTTCCACAACAGCACGGGTACAGTTACTGCTAACCCCCAGCAGAATAGGAATACGTCCATTCACTCTTTCGATTATCAAACGTTTTATCTTTGTCTTTTTCTTCTTTAGTCAAAGTCGGGGTTTCAGCCGTGGTTCCCAACACGCACAAAAAATCTGTTCCATTTTGAAGCTGGTAATCAACCAGACGAAGTAACGCATCATAATCAACGCTGTCATCTTCCTTGAAAGGAGTAATCAACGCTACTCCCATGCCTTTTAATCTTGTCTGTATCATAAATGAATTATAAATTCTTATTTAATAGCCTACAAAAGTACGAATATTTTCTCTTTTAGCGATAAAAATCACACTATTTTTTAGTTTATACTCGCTAAAAAGTCCCTCTATCATTTGCAGAAACTCTTCTTCGCTCACAATGGTCACACCCAGTTTCTGCGCTTGCTCCAGTTTACTGGGTCCCATATTGTCACCCGCCAAAACAAAGCTGGTCTTGGACGAAATACTTCCCACATTCTTACCGCCATGCTTTTCAATTAACTCCTTATATTCGTCACGCGAATGATGGGCGAAAACCCCACTGATCACGATAGATTTCCCTGCCAGTTTGTCAGTGTGTTCCGAAGTATCCTCCTCATCGGCTTCCAGTCTCACACCCGCCACACGAAGACGCTCTATAATGTCACGATTCTTCGGATTAGCAAAATACAACAAGATACTCTGCGCTATTTTTTCTCCGATTTCATCGACATGAATCAAATCATCTAAACTCGCGTCTGCCAAAGCATCCATCGACTTAAAGGATTTCGCCACCTTCTTCGCCACAGTTTCACCCACAAAACGGATGCCCAATGCAAAGAGTACCCTTTCGAACGGCACTTCTTTGGACTGCTCTATACCTTTTATTATATTCTCGGCAGATTTTTCTCCCATACGTTCTAGGTTGATGATATCCGATGTTTTTAAAGTATACAGATCGGCAACATCACGTATCAATCCTTCCTGGTAAAACTGATCTACCGTTTCCGGACCGAGTCCATCAATATCCATAGCCCTACGGCTGATAAAATGTTCTATTTTTCCCTTGATCTGTGGGGGGCAAGCGGCATCATTGGTACAATAATAAGCAGCTTCACCTTCATAGCGTACCAATTTACTGCCACACTCGGGACAATGAGTAATAAACTTTACTTTGTCACCTATCATAATACGGGCGTCTTTGTCCACACCTACAATCTTTGGAATAATCTCACCGCCTTTTTCTACATATACCATATCACCAATATGCAAATCCAGCCCTTCTATGATGTCTGCATTATGGAGCGAAGCACGCTTTACCACGGTTCCGGATAGCTGTACGGGATCCAGATTGGCCACCGGAGTCACAGCACCTGTTCTTCCCCACTTGATAGGTCACCTTGTTCAAACGGGTAAGTGCCTGTTCGGCTTGAAACTTGTATGCAATGGCCCATCGGGGTGATTTTGCCGTAAAACCCAAATTACGCTGCTGTCGCAAAGAATTCACTTTCAATACTATTCCATCCGTAGCTACAGGCAGATTCTTACGCTCCACATCCCAGTATTTGATAAAATCAAAAACTTCCTGCAATGTTTTGCATTTGCGAGTGAGATCGGAAATTTTAAATCCCCATTTCTCAGCTTCTTTCAGATTTTCATAATGACCGTCGCACGGCAAATTATCTCCAAGTAAATAATAAAGGTAGGCATCCAGCTTGCGAGATGCCACAATAGCAGAATTCTGCAACTTCAATGTTCCCGAAGCCGCGTTGCGGGGATTGGCGAACAACGGTTCTTCGCGGGCTTCTCCGTTCTTTGTTCAATTCCTCAAACACCACCCAAGGCATCAAAATCTCCCCACGAATTTCAAATGCTTCAGGATACCCCTTTCCATGCAGCACCAAAGGGATACTGCGGATGGTCTTCACATTGCCTGTCACATCATCTCCTTGCACGCCATCGCCACGCGTCACGGCGCGCACTAGTTTTCCGTTCTCATAAGTCAGAGAGATGGAAGTACCATCGTATTTCATTTCACAACAAATCTCAAAATCCTCGTTCAGAGACTTCTTTACCCTGTCATAAAACTCGGTTACTTCCGTTTCCGAATAGGTGTTAGCCAATGAAAGCATAGGATATTTATGTACCACCTGCGTGAAATTTTTGTTTATATCACTTCCCACACGCATACTGGGCGAGTTCTCATCTCTATGTTCCGGATGTTTTTCTTCCAGATCCTGAAGTTCACGCATCAGCTTGTCAAACTCCTGGTCTGTAATCTCAGGCGCATTCAATACATAATAATTATAGTTATGTCGATGAAGCTCCTCGCGCAATTGGTCTATTCTTTCTATTTCTGTCATATATATAAAGGTAGTTTTCCCGCAAAAATAGCTATTTTTTGAATGAAAAACACCTTCCGGCAAAGAGGAATTTGCTACTTTTGCAAAAAATAACCGAATATGAGAATAGACATCATTACCGTTTTACCCGAGATGCTGGAAAGCTTCTTCAACTGCTCTATCATGAGCCGTGCGCAGAAAAAAGGAATTGCAGAAATACATATACATAATTTACGCGATTATGCATACGACCGTTATCGCAAAGTAGACGATTATCCCTTCGGTGGATTTGCCGGTATGGTGATGAAGATTGAACCGATAGACCGATGCATCTCAGCTTTGAAAGCAGAACGCGAGTATGACGAAATAATATTTACATCTCCAGATGGAGAGCAGTTTAACCAGCCGATGGCCAACTCACTTTCACTCGCAAAGAATTTAATCATTCTATGTGGCCATTTTAAGGGTATAGACTATAGAATACGTGAACATTTCATTACGAAAGAAATCAGTATCGGTGACTATGTTTTGACAGGTGGGGAGTTGGCTGCCGCCGTTATTGCCGATGCCGTAGTTCGTATTATTCCCGGGGTCATTTCTGACGAACAATCGGCATTGTCCGATTCTTTTCAAGACAATCTGTTAGCAGCTCCTGTATACACTCGTCCTGCAGAATACAAAGGATGGCAAGTTCCCGATGTGTTGTTATCCGGACACGAGGCAAAGATTAAAGAATGGGAGCTTCAGCAGTCATTAGAAAGAACACAGCGGCTAAGACCCGATTTGCTAAAATAAAAAATATATATAAAAAATAAAGAGATAAAAAGCCATGTTCGTCATAGGGCTTTTACCTCTTTTCTTTTTGCTTATATCATATCCGAAAAAAGATGTTCTCTCCTTAAGTGTAATCTAAGTTCATCTTCCTTTCCCTTATATATTGATAAAGCTTTTTCAAGTGTTTTTCTACTCCATTTTTTCAAAAACAAGCCATTTCATCGAAAAAAAAATAATTGAAGTTATCATTTTATACCCATGCAATAAGTTGTAACGGCAACCATTTTCATACTCATTCCATCTAGAGAAGGTTATAAAAAAGAGCCCTGCAAGAGATGCTTCAATTTATTCATCTACACTCTCGCAGGGCTATAATTTAAAAAGATAAAATTTTCAGATTTCTAAAGCGCCTATTATATCTTTTACAGATGTATATCCATGACGTTCCAAATAGTCATTTATTCCTTCTGAAACTTTGACAGTAATAGCTGGGTCTATGAAGTTGGCAGTACCTATCTGTATTGCGGTGGCACCTGCTAGCATAAACTCCACAGCATCCTTCCATCCCATGATACCCCCTAGTCCAATGACAGGAATATTTACTGCTTTAGCGACTTGCCATACCATACGCAATGCAATTGGTTTTACCGCTGCACCACTCATGCCGCCGGTAATAGTGGAAAGTACAGGCCTACGCTTTTCAGCATCGACAGCCATCCCCAGCAGGGTATTGATCAGAGATACACTGTCCGCACCGGAGGCCTCGGCTGCACGTGCTATTTCTGTGATGTCTGTCACATTGGGAGATAATTTTACGATCAGCGTCTTTTTTATACACATTACGTACAGCTTTTACAACCTCGGAACACCCGCATGCGGAAACCCCCGAAGGCCATACCGCCCTGCTTTACATTAGGGCATGAGATATTCAATTCTATAGCGGGAATATGATCCAGATCATTGATGATCTCGGCAGTCTTCACATAATCCTCTACAGCAGATCCGGATACATTAACGATCATATTAGTATGGATATCCCTTATCTGTGGATAGATATGTTCAACAAAATAGTCTACCCCTTTTATTCTGTAACCCTACCGCATTAAGCATCCCCATAGGGGTCTCTGCCATACGTGGGTAAGGATTACCCTCACGATGATGAAGGGTAGTCCCTTTTACAATGATACCACCAATCTTTTCGAGGTCTACAAAATCCTCAAACTCTTTTCCGTATCCAAAGGTACCCGATGCTGTCATAACCGGGTTACAAAGCTTTAAATCGCCGATATTTACGCTTAAATCTGCCATAATAGTTTCTTTTATATTAAATACAGGACCCTCTTTACAAACACACAAATGCCCTTCGTCCGTGTTCTCCACACAGCATAAGCATGCACCGACACCACAAGCCATCCTATTTTCCAGTGAAACCTCACATTCTATTCCATGAGCTTTGGCGTATTTAGCTACCGAAATCATCATGGGTTTTGACCACAGGTGTATATCATATCAAACCGATCTGTATGCAAGATGCTATGCTGTGTCACATAGCCTTTCTCGCCCATACTTCCATCTTCAGTCGTTGTATACACCTCACCTAATTTCTCAAAATTTTCCAACTGTAACAGGTCTTTGGATGAACGTGCGCCTAGCAGGAAAGCAGGCGTGCATCCCATTTTTACCAACTCTGCACCAAGCATCAACATCGGGGCGGTACCCACACCACCGCCAACCAGTAACGGCTTTACCTTTGTCACGTTCCGAGGCATTGTAAATCCATTACCGAGAGGCATCACCACATTAACAATATCTCCTTGTTTCACAGTGGCTAGTTTGCGAGTGCCATCGCCAACTAATTGCACCAGGAACCAAACTTCATTGGTTGTTTTATCCACATAATTAATAGAAATAGGACGGCGGAGAAAAGTAGTATTGGAACCGTCTATACGTATCTCAGCAAACTGACCCGGCAGCATCTCGGGCAATGGGTTGGCATGAGTCAATTTTATCAGAACATAATTGGCATGCAATTTGATGTTCTGTGTAACCACAAGGTCTAAAATATATTTTTTCATGAAATAAAATTGGGTAAATTCATTTTCTATGCAAAGATACACGAATTTACCCAAATCTTATTCTGCTAACCGGCATTTTAGTGGATTCCCACCCTAATTTTCAGGCTTGAACGTTTCATAAGTCCCATTATCAAAGAATATTCTTATTTCAGTGATTTTTTTGGCAGGTATTTCCACATACTTAATTTCCTCACGCACAATCTCTTTAGGAGAATAAAGCGGTGTTTTAACCTCATTTTCCTTGCGATATTCCGGAGAAGCCGGACGTTCGGGCGTAAATAATGAATTCTCGTCAAACAAAGAAGGCGTATAATGAATGTTATTGTCTGAATCAACATCCGTTTCCATTTGTCCTTCACCATAGAGTAACCAGTCTAAACTGATATAGTCACACGCCTTGTGTATTTTCATGACGACTTCTAAGCTAGGATTGTTCCTGCCACTAAGAATATGGGAAAGAGAGGAAGGTGAAATTCCAATCTTCTCTGCAAATTGAGCTGCAGTCATATCTTCTTTCTGGATTATTTGAGCGATTCTTTCCTTCATTTACAAAAAGTATAAGGCAAAATTTACAGATACAAAAGTAATTAATATAATTCATAAATGCAAATTTACAATATGGAAATGTATATCTTACAAAAGTAAAGTATGGGTGTATTATTGAAATGAATTAAGATTTACACACGTAAACCACTCCTAAAAACACCATAATTACCACTTTAACTATAAGTATATAAAATACTGATTATCTATAATATACTCACAACAAAAATGAATATATTTTACAAATAAATATGATTATATAAGCAAATAAAATGCATACAAGTTATTAACCACTTTATCGACAAGATATAAAACACTGGTTTCAAGCATATTATCGTAATAAAATAAGAGATAAATAATTATTCATATACATTTATATATGTAATCTTCACTCTTGACTACTACCTTGTTTATATTTGTAATATTCACATTAATAAATCTGTAAAACTTATAAAACCTTCTATATTAAGAGGGTTTACAGGTGTAATGTTACAAAATTAAATTATAATTATTTCTAAAAGTGAATTTTCTCTGTTTTACGCTCCAGCTTGATCCTATGAATATTTTGTTTTCCTATTTTACAAGTATCAATGTATTTTTCATGGTAAACCCATCCAAGTTTTAGCCCATCTTCGCTTTATGGAATTCATGGATAGTGAGAATCATGGAAGGCACGATAAGAGAACAAAGTATAGATTCAAAATTTTAAAATAGCGTATGGAACTTACAAAAATAAATGGTAGCTTATTTGCTCACTTCATCTGCATTCTTTCACATCCCCATTCTTCTTATTCATTTTACTCCGAAAAGGCTAAATACTGCCATTATTCATGTACAAACAGACATTCCCTTTAAAATACGCGATTCTAAGAAGGCGAAAAATGGTCTATCAATCTAGTAATAAGCGAGTTAATACTATTTTTCTCATCATCCATCTCTCATCATCTAGAAAAATAGAGAACAAAAAGCATAACTGATAGCATTAAATGAGGTAATAATAAAAGTATGAATGTAAAATATTATTCTCAATTGAGTCATCAACAGGATTTCTGCTAAGAGAAAGGATAAAAAGAATCCCGACACTTAAAAAATACAAGCATCGGGATATCGGAATCTTACTTGACCCTGTTAATTAATGAAGAATTTTGTATACAAGTTCTCGCAGCAAATCTCCATCTCCCAAAGATGGATTACCCACTCCTTTTGATTTTGCATCACAGTAACGAATCTCACCAATAATTTGCATCACCTTTACTCCGCTATATTTCTCATAGCAGCCATATAGTCTTTAGATTGCCATGATGATTTAAGCCCCAGCTGATTGGCTATACCCTGCTCTGACTTATCAGGAGCATAATATGCAAGCATTAAATTAGAGAAGAAATTAAATAACACAGACAAGGTCATCTGCAAAGGATTTGTTTTGGGATTCTCCTCAAAATATTTTATTATCTGATTAGCCTTGAAAACATCCTTTGCCACCAAAGCATTCCTAAGTTCAAAGTTATTATAATCCTTGCTTATGCCAATGTTACGTTCTATTTGTTCAGGAGTAATCCGCTTTTGCTCTCTTGGAAGCGTGATAATTAATTTTTCCAACTCTCCGGCCATACGGCTTAAATCTGCTCCAACAAATTCCGCCATCATTTCTGAAGCCTTAGGCTCTATTTCTACTGAACGACGTTTCAAGTAAGAAGATATAAACCCAGGAAGCTGGGCATCCTTAATCTTTTTCGATTCGAAAAGGACACCTACTTTCTCTATTTCAGCTGCCAATTTTTTTCTTCTATCCAATGTACCATGTTTATGGCATAACACCAGAATTGTAGAATCCAAAGGTTTTTGGAGATAATAAACAAGCTCTTCAATATTCTTTATATTTTGAGCCTCTTTTTACTATTACAACTTGATATTTGGACATCATGGGATAACGCTTGGCTGCATTGATAACAGTCGCGATATCTGTATCAGCCCCATAAACAATAGTCTGATTGAATTCTTTTTTCATTTTCATTTAACACCGTTTGTGCTATATACTCAGATATCCGGTCTATATAATAAGACTCTTCACCCATTAGATAATAAACAGGCTTATAGATACGGTTTTTTCAGCTCACGGGCTATCTCTTCGTATGTTGTTTCTTTTGCCATACACAGTAAAATTACCAGTCAAATTTTAAGTGCTTGACCGTTTTCTTTTCCTCAATAATCATCTGTAATGAAGCAATACCAATCTCCACATGCTCCTCTACATATTGCTGCGTTACAATACTGTCGCTTTTCTCCGTCTTCACCCCTTCAGGAATCATCGGCTGGTCGGATACCAGAAAAGTAATGCTCCAGTAGGAATATGATTGTAAAAACCGGTAGTAAACAGCGTAGCCGTTTCCATATCCACACACATGGCACGCGTTTTAAGGAGATACTTTTTAAACCCCTCATCATGCTCCCATATACGGCGGTTGGTAGTATATACCGTTCCGGTCCAATAATCGCGGGCATGGTCGCGAATAGCCGACGAAACGGCACGCTGCAACATAAATGCAGGTAACGCAGGTACCTCAGGCGGATAATAATCATTGGATGTTCCTTCTCCACGAATAGCTGCAATGGGCAGAATCAGATCTCCCAACTTATTTTTCCTATCTATGCCCCCACATTTACCTAAAAACAAACATGCTTTTTAGGCTGGATGGCCCCTAGCAAATCCATAATGATGGCAGCATTAGGGACTTCCCCATGCCAAAATTAATAATAGTGATTCCTTCCGCATGTGCCGAAGTCATATTGGCATCACGTCCTAATACCGGCACATTGAATTTGTCGGCAAAAAGTTCCACATATTTATTGAAATTGGTCAGAAGGATGTATTCTCCGAAATCATTCAAGCTTCTTTTTGTGTAGCGGGGAAGCCAGTTTGCTACAATTTCCTCTTTTGTTTTCATAATCTTTTGTATTTTTGTATCGGTTATTACCGAGTTACACTTATGCAAATTTACTAAATGTTATCATTAAACTTACCATCCTACGAAATTAAAATCGCGGAGCGAAATGGAAAAAATGTTATTTTCGATATGCTCCGCAAGAGATATGTCGCCCTTACTCCGGAAGAATGGGTAAGACAACATTTTGTTCATTATCTGACGGATTATAAAGGATATCCGAAGGGATTACTGGCCAACGAAATACAACTGGACTTAAACGGAACAAAAAAACGTTGTGATACTGTGCTCTCACAACAAAGATCTAAGTGCCAAACTGATTGTGGAGTACAAAGCTCCACATATAGAAATCACACAAACAGTATTTGATCAGATAACCAGGTATAACATGGTCCTGAAAGTTGATTATCTGATTGTCAGCAACGGATTGAACCATTACTGCTGCCATATTGATTACAATACAAAAACATACCTTTTTCTACCAGAGATTCCCCACTATTCAGAACTGTAGATATAAAAACATTCTAAGCAACATCTTCTTACAAGATCTTGCTTAGAATGTGATGAAATTCTTTTTCCACAAAGAAAAAGATACTGCTTCAGGAGATATATTATCTCTTGACAGTTTCCAAATGCTGTTCAGCAATCACACCTGCCAATTCAGGGTCAATCATGATGCGACCACAATATTCACATACGATAATTTTCTTACGCATGCGGATATCAAGCTGTTTCTGGGGCGGAATCTTGTTAAAACAACCACCACATGCATCACGCTGAACATATACAATTCCCAATCCATTTCGAGAATTCTTACGGATACGTTTAAATGCCTGCAACAGACGCGGTTCGATAGTTGTCTCCAATACTTTTGCTTTCTCTCTCAGCTTTTCTTCTTCCTGCTTGGTTTCAGAAACAATTTCTTCCAATTCGGATTTCTTCGCTTCCAAGTCCTTCTTTCTTTCATCCAAGTCTTGATTACTGTGCTCAATCTCCTCGCTCTTTGCTTTTTCCGCTGCAATATATTCCTTTATGCGTTTCTCGCAAAGTTCGATTTCCAATGACTGGAATTCAATCTCCTTTGTCAACACATCATATTCACGATTATTACGCACATTATCCTGCTGAGCTTTATATTTTTCAACAGAAGTCTTAGCTGTCTCAATTTCAATTTTCTTAGTCGCAATGTTTGATTTCAACTCCTCGATATCAGCTTTAATTTTCTCGATACGAGTGCTCAAACCGGCAACCTCATCTTCAAGGTCTTGAACTTCAAGAGGAAGTTCCCCTCTCAGAGTCTTAATTTTATCGATTTCAGACAACATGGTTTGCAACTGGTACAAAGCCTTCAGCTTTTCTTCCACTGTTAATTCGCTCGGGTCTTTCTTTGCTTCTCTAGCCATAGTTTTTTCTTACAAATATTTAATAGGATTTGTATTTACCCGGGTTATCTGGACTTCCAGCTCCGGAAACATCTCCTGTATGATTGAATAAAATATTTCTTTTGTATACTGTTCACTCTCATAATGCCCCATTTCAGCTACCAGGATATCATTCTCATAATTGAAATAATCATGATATTTCACTTCACCTGTGATAAATACATCAGCATCGGCACTTACCGCTTTAGGCAATAAAAATGCTCCAGCACCGCCACACAACGCTACTTTCTGTATCAGACGACCGGATAAACGAGTATGTCGCAGACAGCCCACTTCGAACGTTTTCTTGATGCGTTTCAAGAAATCCAGTTCGGCTTCAGGCTCTTCCAATTCTCCGATCACCCCCGAACCTACTTGTGTCCAAGTATTTTTCAACGGATAAAAATCAAAAACCGGTTCTTCATAAGGATGTGTTGCCAATAATGCTTTTACCGCCATAGCCTTTTTTAAAAGCCGGAAGAATCGTTTCTATACGCACCTCGGACTCCTTATGCAATTCGCCTATTTCTCCACAGAACGGACTGGCTCCTTTCTGCGCACGGAAAGTCCCCTCACCTTCCAAATTATAGCTGCATGAATCATAATTACCTATGCAACCACAACCGGCTTCAAATAAAGCTTTTCTCACTCTGTCAGCCTGTGCATCCGGCACAAAAGTTACAAACTTCAATAAATATTCTTCTTTCGGGTCTAATATGCGTACATTCTTGAGGCCTATCTTTTCAGCTATTTTATAATTGACACCTCCGGGAGCATTATCCAGATTGGTATGTGCCGAATAAATGACAATATCATTTTTAATGGCTTTCAACACACACCGTTCAATGTAATCCCGACCAATAATAGATTTATAACCTTTAAATATAAGTGGATGATGTGATATAATCAGGTTGTATCCCAACATGACAGCTTCATCCACAACAGCTTCAGTAACGTCCAGACACAACAAAGCCCCTGTTGCTTCCGCTTCTGTCAGTCCAACTTGCAATCCGGCATTATCAAATCCGTCTTGCAAAGGCAGAGGCGCGAACCTTTCAAGGGCACTTACTATTTCCTTAATTTTCATTCGTTCGCGAAAATTTGATTGCAAAGATAATCAATCCATTTGAATTTAAAAAGCAACCCAGCTATTTTTTATACTTTCCCCACTTTATCATTTTATTTTTCAAAGCATAACGCTCGTCAACAACACGGTCTGTCGGGAAAAAAGTAAGATGAATACGCCATCCGCCCGAATGAAACGTAAATTTGCGGGCTGATATTCCTGTTTCTATCAGAGCTAGTTTATCAATGATAAATGCTTTAATATCTACAGGAAATTCCTCTCCTTCATACATTATATCCGCAGTGACAAAGAAACCGGGAGTTGATAATTCTGCTATATATTTCCAAATTTGCTCATTCATGTTTTTCTATTTTATTGAAAGAAATATATAAAATGTATACAAAGCAAGGAAAAGGACCCTACTTCCGTTTGGTATCCTTATGAACTCGTAACAACCGGCCATAACTGTCGAATGATTTCCGTGAGGCCAGAAAAATGGTCATCATTAGTGAAAGCATAGATGCCACCACAGTGATAACTACAATCATAATCTGATATTTGATAGCCACATGTGGCGAACTTCCTCCCAATATCTGCCCAATCATAGTTCCCGGCAATGCAACAAGCCCTGTTACTGCCATATTGGCAATGCCCGGACTGAACGCTTTAATAAGAGCCTGACGCACAAATGGAGCTATCGCCTCATTACGGGTAGCGCCATTCCCCAACAGAAAATAATAAAGTTGCTGTTCCCTACGCAATCCGGCATAGTAAGTATTTAATCCTATCACATTCACTCCCAACATATTCCCCATGATTATACCAAAAACCGGAATAAAATACTGGGCACTGAAGATGTTATCCAACTTTAATACAAAGCCAAGGAAATAAAGTCCGACAAGCACCACTGTTACAAAAAAACGCGATAGAAATTGGAATCATCAAAATTCCGCGTTTTAACCGCGTACGCGTCAAAGCCGTTTCAGCAGCCACCCCAACCATGATGATCACCCACAAAAAATTAATAAACGGATTGTTCCATTCAAACAGAAAACGAAGATAAGCCCCAATCAAAAACAACTGTATAATCATACGTACTGTGCCTATCAGAACCGGTTTAAGCAAGCCCGTCTTGAAATGCCATAAAAAATAAACCGGAATAAGCATCAGCAGCAATCCTATTCCCAAACTGCCATAGTCTATATCAATTGTTCCCATCAGTCAGATTATAAAGTAAATACCTTGTCGCATCCGGCAGCAAACTGTTTGTCATGCGAAACAGACAATATAGTCATTCCTTTACTGCATAAGGATTTAAAGAAGTTAATCACCCGTAAGCACGATTCCGGATCAAGTGCCGAAGTCGGTTCGTCCACTACCAGTAAAGGTTTGTCAAGCAAGGCTGTCACTGCCAACATGATACGCTGACGCTGACCACCCGACACTTCATTTACCCGTTTATCATAAAGTTTCTCTTCCAATCCTAATGATACGAAATAATCCATCAGCCGCTCTTTGCTGAATCCCGCCTCACGGTTTGCCTTCAGTTCAAAAGGTATCCGCACCATTTCACTGACCCATTCCGAAGGAAGAGCCAACTCCTGGGGAATCCATGCTATTTTCTTTCGGATATGATCCGCCGTTCTAGGTGCCAGCAGTGTGCCGTCCACCTTTATTGTCCCTTCACTTAAAGGTACAAAGCCCAAAACAGCTTTCAGCAATGAAGATTTTCCACTGCCGGAACCACCACAAATACATACGCTTTCTCCGTAATGAACTTGCAGGTCGAGTCCTCTGAAAAGAGTCAGGTTGCCAAAACTTATAGATATATTTTCTATATTAATCATCACATTAAAACAAAAAGAGTCGGGGAGCATTCACTGCTGCCGACTCCACATAATGTATTAAAATAAAATAAATGTGTCGAAGTTTAATATGCTCTCGCAAAGAGAACACGGCGAGCAGATGGTTTTCCGGTTACCATACACTTGCCCGGAGTCAGACTCTCTTCATCAGCATCAAAAGGAAGACAACGAATTGTTGCTTTGGTTTCCTCTTTAATCCGGTCTTCCGTTTCCGGGGTTCCATCCCAATGAGCCAGAATAAAGCCGCCTTTCTCTATTTGTTCCTTGAAATCATCGTATGAATCCACTTTCACGATATGTTCGTTACGATAGTTCAATGCCTTCTGATAAATATTGTTCTGGATATCCTCCAACAATTGTTGTACATATTCTTCGATTCCGTCGCAAGAACGAGTTTCTTTCTCCAATGTATCACGACGCATCACTTCCATTATGTATTGTTTTCAAGATCACGGCCACCCATTACCAAGCGAACAGGCACACCTTTCAGTTCGTAATCTGCAAACTTGAATCCCGGACGCTTATTGTCCGCATTATCATATTTCACAGAAATACCCATTGCTTTCAACTTGTTGACAATGCCTTCTACTTTTGCATCAATCTTCTTCAGCATTTCATCATTCTTATAAATAGGAACGATAACGACCTGTATAGGAGCCAAATGTGGAGGCAATACCAACCCGTTATCATCAGAGTGAGTCATGATAAGTGCTCCCATCAAACGAGTAGAAACACCCCAGGAAGTAGCCCAAACATAATCCAGTTTATTGTTTTTGTCAACAAACTGTACATTGAACGCTTTTGCGAAATTCTGTCCCAAGAAGTGAGAAGTACCACATTGCAATGCCTTTCCATCCTGCATCAAGCCTTCGATGGTGTAAGTATCCAATGCACCCGCGAAACGTTCATTAGCCGATTTTACCCCTTTGATTACCGGGACAGCCATATACTTCTCGGCGAAGTCACCATACACATGCAACATTTTCTGTGCTTCCGCTTCTGCTTCCTCGCGGGTCGCATGAGCCGTATGACCTTCCTGCCACAAGAACTCCGCAGTACGCAGGAACAATCGGGTACGCATCTCCCACCGCATAACATTTGCCCATTGGTTACACAAGATAGGCAAGTCACGATAGGAATTAATCCAGTTCTTATATGTACTCCAAATGATTGTCTCAGATGTAGGGCGGATAATCAATTCTTCTTCCAGTTTGGCAGCCGGATCTACGATAACACCCGAACCGTCCTCTGCATTCTTCAGACGATAGTGAGTAACTACAGCACACTCTTTGGCAAATCCTTCTACGTGCTCAGCTTCACGGCTAAGGTAAGATTTCGGGATAAGCAACGGGAAATAAGCGTTCACGTGACCGGTTTCCTTAAACATATCGTCCAACTGACGCTGCATTTTCTCCCAAATGGCGTATCCGTAAGGCTTGATAACCATACATCCACGCACAGGTGATTGTTCAGCCAAATCGGCCTTCACCACCAAGTCATTATACCACTGAGAATAATTCTCGCTTCTTTTGGTAAGTTCTTTCAATTCTACTGCCATTGCTATATCGTTATTTTTGTTTTTCCTTTTTAAGAGTTTGCAAAATTAGTAAAAAGCATGGGAAAGTACCAATGATTTAGCAAAAATATAGGATCAAAAAAGTATAAAAATAACTTATTGATAACGATAATACCACCAATAGGTATCACCATATTCCCGCCGCATATGGTTTTTCTCTTCCACCGGTGATGAAAATTCCTTCTGACGGTTAAGAAACTCATCCAAACGCCGCACCATCAGCGTGTCTTTGACTTCTCTTCCATATCGAGGATGAGTCCGTTTGTAAAGCACCAATGCCTCACGATAATAACGCGGCAATGTATCTTGCTCGAAACAATACATATCAACCGCCGATACAAATTTATCCAATTTCTTATCCAGCAGCAATGCACTCATATAATAATTCAAAGCGGTATGTCTACCTATTTCATCACGACAGATACGGGCCAAAAAGTCTACTGTCTCTTCTGCAACATGTGGTCTTACACCAAGATGAGCATACAAGCTATCGGCATTCAAGCGCAAAGTTTCCTGAGAATGAGGCGCAAACAAAAGCCCTTCCGCACCATAATATTGAGGGTATTCAAACAAATGCTCCCCCATGGTACCTTCCAAAGACATAGCATAGGCTCTAAGCACTGTCAATGTACGGGTTGTTTCCAAAGACTTTGCTCCTATCATCCGTGCAGCTTCATAATGATGATTACGGATAGCCTGCTCCACAGCCAGTTCATGATGAAAATTCACATTCGTATTTCCTATACCTACCGTCATCAGGCATAAAAGTGTCAAAATAGCTAAGTTAGAGTTTATTAAGCCCAATATGGACCCCTCTTGATTCAGCCAGGAACGAAACACACGCCGTAAAGTATAGACAACACCTATATATATAAGCAAAAGCAACGGCAGCAGCCAAAACCATTTATCCTCTATGTTTCCTCCGTGGAAAATAGTCCGGTCCACATCCGTCAGCACTCCCAGCAACAGACAAGACGGGAAATAAGAAAGTGTTCGCACAGGGCCTTTTAATCCCATCAATCCATTGATTCCCCAACGGAATACCAATAAAACCACTGTAATGATAATAGCTCCTGCCAACGGAGAATAATGTGTCTTTCCTTGTGACAATGAATAATGCAATGCACCTACGACATCTTTCTGAAGCACAAAAAGATAGACAATACTAAAAATAGAGAAAAAGAAGACCGCACGCAACCGTGAGGATGCGGGCGGCTCTTTATAGGATAAGCTGTTGTTGCTGCTCATAAATTACTCTTTCACTTTTTTCAATACCACAGCCGAACGGGCAGGCAGATACAGTTTCAGCCATTCCTTTTTATCCTTCTTATAAAGAGGGTCGAAATTAGTGAAATGACGTATACTGTCATCAGCCAGACCATTGCCTCCGAAAGCTGTCGCATCCGTATTCAGTACCACATCATACGCCCCGACAGGCACTAGGAAACCATAGTCTGTAAATGACTTGGTAGGATTGAAATTAAATACAAAAATCAAATTCTTACGCCGGTAAGCCAACACTTGGTCACCGTCGTTATGCCATACTTCAATCACTGGAGTTTCCTGAATATTTTTCACACTTTCAATGAGGTGGACCATAGCTGAATCAAAATCGCCCAAGTAATGGTAACACAGGTTCTTATTATCAAAAAGCCCCCACTGACGACGGGCATATTTATGCGACCATCCGTTACCTTCACGTGGAAAATCAATCCATTCGGGATGCCCGAATTCATTACCCATAAAGTTCAAATATCCTCCATTGATGGTAGAGGCAGTAAGCAAACGAATCATCTTATGCAATGCGATGCCGCGATGCACTGTATAATTTTCATCCCCTTTCTGGAAATGCCAATACATATCAGCATCTATCAGACGGAAAATAATAGTCTTATCGCCCACCAATGCCTGGTCATGGCTTTCGGCATACGAAATAGTCTTCTCGTCCTTACGTCTGTTGGTCACTTCCCAGAACATGCTGCTCGGTTTCCAGTCTTCATCAATCTTCTCCTTGATTGTTTTAATCCAATAATCCGGAATATTCATGGCCATACGGTAATCAAACCCATATCCACCATTTTGAATCGGTGCTGCCAACCCGGGCATACCCGAAACTTCTTCCGCAATGGTAATCGCTTTGGAATTTACCTGATGAATCAACTTGTTGGCCAATGTCAAATAACAAATCGCATTATCATCCTGATTCCCGTTAAAGTAATCCCCATAATTACAGAACGCCTCTCCCAAGCCGTGGCTATAATACAACATCGATGTCACACCGTCAAAACGAAAACCGTCAAAACGGAACTCATCCATCCAATACTTACAATTGGACAGCAAGAAATGAATCACCTCATTCTTACCATAATCAAAGCATAAGGAATCCCATGCCGGATGTTCACGCCGCCCGCCCGGATAGAAGTATTGATTAGGATCACCGGCAAAATTGCCAAGTCCCTCCACTTCATTCTTCACGGCATGAGAGTGAACAATATCCATAATGACGGCAATTCCCATTCTATGCGCCGTATCAATCAATTCCTTCAATTCATCCGGTGTACCGAAACGGGATGACGGAGCGAAAAAGCTGGAAACATGATACCCGAAACTCCCATAATAAGGATGCTCCTGAATAGCCATAATCTGAATACAATTATATCCGGCTTCCGCTATACGCGGCAATATTTTCTCACGGAACTCATTATAAGTGCCTACCCTTTCTTCTTCCTGAGCCATACCGATATGACATTCATAAATCATCAAAGGATCAGTCTTTGCACGGAACACCTTCTTTCTAAACCGGTAAGGATTCTCCGGCTCCCAAACCTGTGCGCTGAATATCTTTGTCTGATCATCCTGTACCACACGGTTAGCCCATGCTGGTATACGTTCTCCTTCACCGCCATTCCAACGGACTTTCAGTTTATACAAATCACCATGCTTTATAGCACCGCTTTGTAATTCCACCTCCCATACACCAGGAGAGTTCTTTACATGGTACATCCTATAATCGCCATGTTCTTTCCAGTCGTTGAAATCTCCGATAAGATAAATTTCCTTCGCATTCGGAGCCCATTCACGGAACACCCACCCTCTTCTGGTACGATGCAAGCCGAAATATAAATATCCGGTGGCAAAGTCCGATAAAGTTCCTTTGCCTCCGGTCAGTTCCAATTCTTTGTCTAGTGCATGCTGATGGCGTCCTTCAATCGCTGCCGAATACGGTTCCAGCCAAGGATCACTTTCTATTATGCCTAATTTAGGAGTGGTATTTTCCATAATATGATTACTTGTTAGTTATTCTCTTTCAAACCAAAACTTTAACGATCACTTTTTTCACACCGTCAGGAGACACTCCCGGAGCGTGAGCATCCTGTGGAAAAAAGATGGCAAACATTCCCGGCTTTACAGGAATATAGCTTTCGGCAAGTCCCGGATAGAACGAGATATCCTTATCTGCGTCATAGTCTGCTTCGGGAAGATCTTCACGGGCTGTATAACCCATCACTTCCACCCCTGACAGAGGAATCTGTATATCAATAAACTGATTATGAGTTTCTAATTTTGCTTCTTCTTTAGTTTTAGGCTTGGTCTGAGAAAAGTTTACTACCAGATCATCACCCTGTAATTTTACTTTTCCTAATTCCTGAGCGTTCAAGTCTGTAGCCTTCAGATATTCCATTGCTTTAGCGAACAAAGGATTCAATGAAGCGTACTTTTCTAAGTTTTCTAATCTGTCTACTACCATAATTATTTCATTTTAATGGTTAAAATATTGCTTTTATCATTCAAAGTCGTCTATTGTGAAATTTGTAAAATCAGCAAAAACGCTTCAGTTGCTTGAAAACACATCCTCTACTTTGTCCAACAGGTCAGGGGCAAGGAAAAACGCATCAGGCACCATATAAGCACAGGTATAATCCTTACATTTTAAATAATCAATATATTCAAAATCTTTCGGAAATCCTTTAGGAGCCGTTTTTAAGTGATTTTCTCCGATAACAGGAAAGTATTGCTTGAACGCAGGATCTTCCACAATTTCCCTGTATTCATCTATGTTGTCATAAACGGACTGGCGGACAGCTTTCAGCACTTTAGATTCCAGACACCAGCTTCCACCAGCAAGCATACAGTTATCAGGCTCTATATGAACATAATATCCACAATGTTCCGATTTCTTTCCACGAGCGTTGATATAGCCGCCCAAGTGTATCTTATAAGGAGTCTTATCACTAGAAAAACGCGTGTCACGATAAATTCGGTATGTACAGTCCTTAGCTTGAATACCGACAATACTTTCGTCAAACAACGAAATGCGGGCGATGATTGCTGTCAGTAATTCCTCAAACTCTTTTTGAGCTTTCAGATATTCATCCTTATGCTCCTGAAACCACTCCCGATTATTGTTTGTGGCCAGGTTTTTTAAAAATTGAAAGATAACAGATACATCCATGTTACATTATGTTCATGTGTTCACTTGACAAACTTACAAAATATATTTGTAACGAACTAGAAAAAAGCGAAGTATTTATTTTTTTCCCAAGACCTTGAGAAACCCATCATGCAGCTTTCCATTGGTAGCCAACACTTCATGACCGGAATAGAAATCTCCCCCTCCGCTGTAATCTGTCACTTTTCCACCGGCATTCATCAAGATTATCGAACCGGCCACAATATCCCACGGTCCCAGCAGCCCTTCTATACGGGCTTCAAAGCGACCGGCAGCTACATAGCAAAAGTTCTGCCGCAGCAGCTCCTTGCAGGCGCATGCCTCCCACATTTCCATATAACTCGTGCACGATATGCTCCGCCAAAGGCTTATACTTTTGCGAATCGTATGGAAAGCCTAACGCCACAAACGCTTCGTCCATATCAGAAACATCTGATACATGTATTTCTTTGTTGTTCAGATAAGAAGGCGCTCCTTTATAAGTCCAGTAAAGTTCATCGCGGCATACCTCATACACCACCCCAACCAGCAGTTCTTCTTTATTGCGAAGGGCGATACTCACACAATAAGGAGCATTATTATGGATAAAATTGGTGGTTCCGTCCAGCGGGTCTACCAGCCAGCAATAGTTTTCCGTAGTCAGGCTGCCCGAACCTTCTTCGGCAATGAATCCTGCTTCGGGAAGCAATTCCCCGAAGTTGGGCCACAATACGGCGTTCCGATTCTTTATCTACATACGATACATAGTCGTGAGCATTTTTCTTCTCTACCTTGCTACGGTCAAAACCGCTACGCTCTTTACGAAGAAAAGCAAACCCGCCCGGAGTGCTATTTCACGTACTTTCAACGTTATCTTCTCTAAATCCAACATTATATTCTTATTTTTGTTCCGCATCCAGCACGTTCCAAACTTATAAACACCTTTACGGATTACATTTCCATTCTTGTCAGTCTCCACAAAAGCGCCGTGTTTCTTCCCTTGTTTGAAAAATCCGTCATAGCGTACTCCGTTCTTATCTTCAAGCACGCCTTTGCCGTCTTCCTTTCCTTTTACGAAATGCCCCTTGTATTTGGTTCCGTCAGCCGTACGCAGAGTGCCTTCACCGTCGGCCATGTTGTTTTTCCATTCACCTTCATAGTCATCGCCGTTCGCCCAGATATAGTGTCCTTTACCGCTGCGCTGGTTATTCACCCACTGCCCTTCATACACAGCACCGTTGGCCCATGTAAAGGTTCCGGTCCCATGCTGCTCGCCGTTCTTGAACTGCCCTACATACTTGTCGCCATTCTTGTGTACATAAATTCCCTGCCCGGTACGTTCACCGTTTACGTAGTCACCTTCGTAACGGTCACCGCTATGAAAGTAATAAATGCCTTTACCGTGCTGCACGTCATCCTTCCAGTCGCCCACATACTTGTCACCGTTGACATAGTAAAACGTCCCCTTTCCGTCACGTGCGTCATCTTTCCACTCGCCTTCATATTTTGACTGGTCGGGCCATACCATAACGCCCTGTCCGTTTTTCTTGTCTTCTTTCCATTCGCCCTCATATTTGGCTCCTGCTTTCCAGGTATAAGTACCCTTTCCGCTACGTTTGTCCTTAAACCAGTTACCTATATAAACATCTCCGTTATAATAATACATAGTGCCTTCACCCTGCTGATAATCGGTAAACCACATACCCTCATACCGGTTGTTATTCATAAAATAATAGGTTCCGCTGCCGTGTTGCTGGTCCTGGAACCATTGCCCCACATACTTTTCTCCATCGTGAAACGTATATGTCCCGTTCCCCTCGCGTTTACCTTTTATATATTCCCCTTCGTAGGTATTTCCGTTCTTGTAGATTGTTTTTCCTTTACCGTTTGGTTTTCTGCCTTTCAGTTCTCCGGTATATTCGCCCCCGTCTTTAAAAGTATAATTCCCGATCTTTATCTGAGCGGTGGCCAATGTACTGACCGATGCCAAAAGCAATAATATATATATGTATTTCTTCATTGGTTCGTTACTTATAATAGATAAGATTTACGCCAAAGATACGATTTTCTATCTTTGGACATGATAGGTTATTACACTTTTTTACCCGCAATGACCTCTATTAAGTTTTCTTTGCAGAAATACTTTTGAGCCAATATGCGTATTTCTTCTCTGGTGATTCCCCGGATGGCATCCAGCGAACGGATAAAGAAGCGTTCGTCCAGCCCTGCCGTTTCTATATAAATCCAGGCATCAGACAAAGAAAAAGGTCCCTCGTACGACCGGCATAAATCGCCCAGCATATAGTTCTTCACCATTTCCAATTCTTCTTGAGGAACGAGATCATTACACAATTTGTCCATCTCCCGATAAACTTCTGTTATGATAGAATCCACATATTCATTGGCCGCCTTCGGTACTGACAGTCAGTATTCCCGTTCCCGGATAGGACACAATGCCTGCGCCGATACCGTATGTATATCCCTTGTCTTCACGGATATTGGACATCAGACGGCTTCCGAAATACCCTCCGAACAAAGTGACCATGACACGTGCCTTCAAAAAGTCCGGATGATGACGGTCCATTACGAAACATCCCATTTTCAAGGAACTTTGAAGTGCATCCTCACGTTCTATAAAGATACGCTTTTCTTTGGTGGTAACCGGAGGAACAAGCATTGTCTTTGCTTTTTCCGTCACTTCCCCCCATTGTCCACTTCCCAAGTTATCTTCTATACAACGGATAATTTCCGATGTGACCTTTCCCGAAATATATACCGAACAATTGCCCGAATGATAATATTTCCGATAAAACGAACGGAGCACCTCCGGGGTAATCCGGTCATAATCCTCCGCTACCGCATAGCGCCCGAAAGGATGCTCCGGACCGAACAAGGCTGTATTCAACTGCTTTCGGGCAATCATTTCCACCCGGGTGCTGTTCACCAGGAATTGCTGTTTGTTCGTATCGGCCACCACGGAAAGTTCCTTTGCCGGAAACGTAGGAGCCTTTATCATCTCGGATATGACGGCCAGCGTGCGGGCAAAATATTTATTCAGAGAGTAAAGTGTTATGAATCCATAGTTCACGGAAGAAGATAACTCCAGCCAGGCTCCGTAATAATCCAATCGCTCCGCAATCTGTGAAGACGTTAAATTTCCAGCTCCCTCACGCAGCATCCTGTTGGCAAACATAGCCTGCAACGGCTGTTCCTGATTCCATTGTCCGCCTCCTATCAGAAGATCGAAACGTACAACATCCTCGGTTCCCGCATGAATGATATTCAAAGGCATCCCGTTCTTCATCGTCCTCCTGTCGGGACGGGTTATACTGAATTCGCTTAGTTGGCGGATTGGCGGTGGGGTGGTTCTGTCCAGCATTTACTCCCCCCTCCCTTTGTTTTAAAAATGCTTCGGCACGTGCCAGATCCTGAGGCGTATCAATGCCTATTGTCTCCACTTCACTGATTCCCACCTTAATAGTATAACCATTTTCCAGCCAACGAAGCTGTTCCAATGATTCAGCCAGCTCCAGCGAAGATTGTGGAAGCGAAGTTATTTCTTTCAGTACATCGGCCCGATAAGCATACAGACCGATATGTTTATAGTAAGTATGCCCTTTCAGCCAGCCTTCCTTCTCCGCGTTACGTTGGAAAGGAATGACGGAACGGCTGAAATACAAAGCATTCATATTCTTATTAACCACCACTTTCGGAGAATTTACATTCTCCAAAGCTTCAAACCCGTCTTCGGGAGTGAAAGGTTTCACCAAAGTCGCAATCTGTGTAGCCGAATCTTCAAAGCAAGCTTTCACAGCTTCAAGCTGTGATTTTTGAATAAAAGGTTCATCACCTTGGATATTTACAACCACATCATATCCTTGTCCTACTTTGGTATACGCTTCATAGCAACGGTCTGTGCCGCTTTTATGGTGAACGGAGGTCATGACCACTTTTCCGCCAAAAGCTTTTACGGCGGATTCAATGCGTTCATCGTCCGTCGCTACGTATGCTTCATCCAATATACCGGCTACTTGTTCATAGACTCTCTGAATCACAGGCTTGCCTCCCAAGACGGCCAGAGGTTTGGCAGGAAAAAACGTGTAGAGGCATATCTTGCAGGAATAATTCCAATAAATTTCATGGTAGCATTTCTTTTATATATTCATGCAAAAGTAACAAAAACATTTCATACATTTGCACCATTAATGCAATAAATGTTATGGACGAACACCATTGTTTGCTTTGTATGGGCTCTAATACCAACCGTTACGCGCAACTCTCGGTTGCACGGGAAGCATTGCGCACCACGTTTCCCGACATTCATTTCGGCGAGATGATGGAAACGGAAGCTGTTGGCAGCGGCTTTCACTCCCCTTTCAGCAATCAACTGGCAAAATTCAGCACTACGCTTTCACCCGATTCTGTTCGTGATTTGTTTAAAGAATTGGAACGACGCAGCGGACGGATTCCCGAAGACAAGGCTCAAGGGGTGGTAAAACTGGATATTGACTTGCTGGTCTTTGACAATAAGATATTGAAACCGGAAGATATGGAAAGAGAATATATCCGCCGTGGAATGTCTGTGCTCTTTTAGAGCTTATACCTTATTATATACTAATCATTATCACCTTGTGATACCCCGCCTCCATCCCCCCCCTATGGCAAACGATAGTGTTACTGAGAGACCCAACCTGACAGGTGGGAAAACAGCTAAGTATTTTCATTGGCAGACCTAAGGCTTTCTACCAAGAAGGCTAAGGCTTTCCGGCCGTTCTATTTCTATCTCCATAGGCTTTGGAGTTATCTCCATAACCTTTGGAGTTATCTCCGCAGCCTTTGGAGTTAACTCCAAAGCCTATGGAGATAGAACACAACAGAAAGAAAAGCCTTAACCTGCCTCAAAAAAGAGATTAGCTTTCCTTGAAAAAAACATTTCATAAGAACAGAAAGCACATTTTTTTATCTCATCTGTTTGTTGTTTCCAATGATTCCTTATACATTTGCGTTTACTAACAATCCTGTTAAACAAAAATGATAATATGAAAGAAGAAACGAGCAATACAGAACAATCCATACTAAAAGCTGCTGAAAAAGAATTCCTTAAGAAAGGATTCTCCGGAAGCAAAACAACAGAAATAGCTAAGGAGGCTGGTGTAACCCATGCCATGCTGCATTATTATTTCCGTACAAAAGAGAATCTGTTCAACAAAGTATTTGAAGAAAAAGCCAGGCAACTGGCCGATACATTTCTTTCTCGTGTAGATGAGTCACTGCCTTTTTTGGAGAAAATAAAATGTTTCATTGAAGCACACTTCGACCTTTTGACTGCTAATCCCGAACTACCTTTATTTATATACAGGGAGATTCTGACCAATGAATGCGGAAAAAGAAATTTGCCGTAAAACCTTGTTCCCTAATTTCCGGTTAGCAATCAGTCTGCTCGACCGGTCACTGCAAGAGGAAATAAAGAAAGGCACAGTACGCCCCGTCAAAGCGGAAGATTTAATGGTCAGCGCCATTTCACTCAATATCTTCGTCTTTGTGGCAAACCCACTGATACAATTGTTTGTAGAAGAAAAAGGTGAAGAATATCATCAATATATGGAACGCAGAAAACAAGAAAATGTAGAAATCATATTAAGCAGATTAAGAATATGAAAAGGTTATTCATTCTCACAACCTTTCTTCTCGGCATCAGTCCCATTTGTTTGAATGCACAGGAACTCACGCTGGAAGAGTGTCAGCAGCAAGCCCAGGCGCATTATCCGCTGATTAAACGGTACGGACTGATTGAAAAGACGAAAGAATACAATATCTCTAACGCTGACAAGGGTTATCTGCCGCAAGTTTCATTATCCGCCAAAGCCAGTTATCAATCGGATGTAACGGAAATACCCGTTGACCTACCCGGAATTGATATTCGCGGTATGCGCAAGGATCAATACCAAGCCATGCTGCAACTGGACCAAGTGGTATGGGACGGTGGTAACATCCGGGCACGGAAAGAGGTAACCCGTGCCACATCCGAAGTGGACAAACAGAAACTGGAAGTGGACATGTATGCCATCAACGAACGGGTAAACCAACTTTTTTTGGTATCCTGTTATTGAAAGAGCAATTGAAGCAAAACCAGCTTATGCAGGAAGAATTACAAAGGAATTATGACAACGTTACAGCGTATGTAAAGAATGGTATTGCCAATCAAGCTGATTTGGATGCTGTAAAAAGTGGAACAATTGAACAACATACAGCAACGTCATACTCTGGAAGCCACATATCGTGCTTACAGCGAGATGTTGAAGATCATGATTAACCACCCTACTCCTTTAACCGAAAACACACTAAAGAAACCAGATGTAAATGCCTTATTATATAAAGGAGAAGCCTATTCTACAGAATTCATCCCGACGTCCGGAACTTAACTTGTTCGCGGCACAGAACCAGCAACTGGAGGCGCAACGTAAACAACTTACCGCCAAGAACCTCCCCCGATTAGACTTATTCGTGCAAGGAGCATACGGCAACCCGGGACTGAATATGCTGAAAAATGAATTTTCGGCCTATTACGTAGCAGGCGTACGCCTTTCCTGGAACTTCAGTAACCTATATACTCGCAAGAATGAATCTCGCCAATTAATACTGAATCAACAAGATGTGAACGTACAGAAAGAAACGTTCTTGTTTAACACTCATCTGGAAATCACTCAAAACAACAGTGAAATTAAGAAACTGACGGAACTGATGAAGAACGATGAGGAGATTATCACCCTACGTAACAACATTAAAAAATCAGCCCAAGCAAAAGTTGCCAACGGAACACTGACCGTTACAGAAATGCTACGTGAAGTAACAGCCGAGAACATTGCCAGGCAGGATAAGATCCTGCATGAAATTCAGTTATTATCAGCCATTTACGAATTAAAATATACAACAAACCAATATGAGAACAAATAAATATATCTTGCTTGCCGCCACTCTGTTCAGTTTATCCTCTTGCGGAAACAAGAAAGGCGACTATGATGCATCAGGCACATTTGAAGCTACCGAAGTAATTGTATCCTCCGAAGCCAATGGCAAGATCATGCAATTCAACATAGAAGAAGGACAGTTATTAAAGGCCGGGGAAGAAGTGGGGTGTATAGATACCTTACAACTCTATTTGAAAAGATGCAGTTACTGGCCAGCGGTAAAGCGATAGCCAGCAAAAAGCACGGACATCAATAAACAGATAGCTGCCACAAAAGAACAAATCGGCAAAGCCGAATATGAAAGAAAACGCACAGAAAACTTGCTGAAGGAAAATGCCGCCACCCAAAAACAAATAGATGATATTGACTCCCAAATTGCCGTTCTGAAAAAACAGTTGGAAGCACAGATCTCTACGCTTCAGCGCGGCAATGCCAGTATCACAGAAGAAAGCTCGGCCTACGAAATACAAGTAGCCCAACTGGATGACCAGCTTCGCAAATGTCACATTACCCGTCCGATTTGCGGAACAGTACTGGCCAAATATGCCGAAGCCGGGGAACTGGCCACGCAAGGAAAACCTTTATTTAAAGTGGCGGATGTACAACATCTTTTTTTACGCGCCTATATCACCGCCGATCAATTATCCCAACTGAAATTAGGAGATAAAGTAAAAGTGTTTTCTGATTTAGGAGAAGATGACCGCCGGGAATACGAAGGGACAATCACCTGGATTTCAGACAAATCGGAATTCACCCCTAAAACAATCCAGACACGTGACGAACGCGCCAATCTGGTATACGCCACAAAGATAGCAGTAAAGAATGACGGATACATCAAGATAGGCATGTACGGAGAAATGAAGAAATAAATAGGACAATGGATTATATCGTTTCTGTCAAAGGAGTTAGCAAAAGCTACGGTGAAGTTCAAGCCCTGAAAGATGTATGCTTTGAGGTGAAACCGGGAGAAATCTTCGGGCTTATCGGACCGGACGGTGCAGGAAAGACTACTCTTTTCCGCATTCTCACCACATTGGTGCTAGCCGATGAAGGAAAAGCGGAAGTCTGCGGGCAGGATGTGGTGAAGAATTACAAAGAGATACGCCGGCAGGCAGGATATATGCCGGGACGTTTTTCCTTATACCAGGATTTGTCCGTAGAAGAGAATCTCACTTTCTTTGCCACGCTTTTCAATACCACTATCCGGGAGAACTACGCATTGGTAAAGGATATCTACCAACAAATAGAACCTTTCAAACACCGGCGTGCCGGAAAACTATCCGGCGGCATGAAACAAAAGCTGGCTCTGAGTTGCGCATTGATTCACAGGCCTTCCATACTGTTCTTGGACGAACCTACCACCGGTGTGGACCCTGTATCCAGAAAGGAGTTCTGGGACATGCTGCTGAAATTGAAACAAGAAGGTCTTACCATCATTGCGGCAACGCCTTACCTGAACGAGATGAAATGCTGTGACCGTATTGCATTTATTCGTGAAGGAAAGATTCAAGGCATTGACACTCCGGACCGTATTCTTCAACAGTTCAGTTCGATCCTTTCTCCTGAAGGGCTGTCTTTTAATGAGCCGCAAGTCACCGGGCGATACGCCATAGAAGTAGAAGGCTTGACCAAACAATTCGGCAATTTCACGGCAGTGGACCATATCTCATTCAAAGTGAGACAGGGAGAGATTTTTGGTTTCCTAGGTGCTAATGGCGCTGGAAAAACAACAGCCATGCGCATGTTATGCGGTTTATCACAACCTACCGGGGGAAAAGGTACAGTAGCGGGCTTTGACATAGCCACGCAATACGAGCAGGTTAAAAAGAAGATCGGATATATGAGCCAGAAGTTCTCACTGTATGAAGATTTAAAAGTATGGGAGAACATCCGGCTATATGCAGGGATTTATGGAATGAGCGACAAGGAGATCCGCTGAAAAAACAGACAAGGTGCTGGAACAATTAGGGCTCTTGAATGAGAAAAACACATTGGTCCGGTCACTTCCCTTGGGATGGAAACAAAAGCTGGCTTTCTCGGTAGCTATTTTCCATGAGCCGAAGATCGTTTTTCTGGATGAACCGACAGGAGGGGGTAGACCCCTGCCACACGCCGGCAGTTCTGGGAATTGATTTATCAGGCGGCAGAACGGGGAATCACCGTCTTCGTTACCACCCACTATATGGATGAAGCGGAATACTGTAACCGGATTTCAATGATGGTGGATGGAAAAATCGAAGCGCTGGACACCCCACAACGGTTAAAGAACGGTTCCATGCCCAAGATATGGATGAAGTATTCAGACAATTGGCACGCAAGGCCGTAAGAAGTTGAAAAAGAGATAAAGAAAAAGAGAATGAAACAATTTATATCATTTGTGCGAAAAAGAATTCTATCACATTTTCCGGGACCTCCGGACGATGCTGATATTATTAGGTATGCCTGTCGTACAAATTATTCTTTTCGGTTTTGCCATCACCACCGAAGTAAAGAATGTAAAAGTAGCTGTGCTGGATTTCTCAAAAGATGTATCCACCCGGCAAATCATCGACAAACTGGATGCCAGTGACTATTTCAATGTCAACAAGATACTGTATGACAACAACGAGATAGAGGAAACACTCCGGAAAAGCAGTTCGGACCTGATCATTGTGTTTGAGGCTGGTTTCGATAACAATCTGCGGCATACCGGTAAAGCCCGAGTACAACTGATAGCCGATGCCACCGATCCCAACAATGCTACCATACTGACCTCTTACGCATCCAATATTATTGCAGATTATCAGCAAAGCCGGATCATGCAACAACAATCACCCATACAGATTATCCCCCAAATAAAGTTATTGTACAATCCGGGTATGCAAAGTGCCTACAATTTTGTGCCGGGAGTAATGGGATTGATTTTAATGTTGATATGCGCCATGATGACTTCCATCTCTATTGTCCGCGAAAAAGAAACCGGTACGATGGAAGTATTGCTGGTATCTCCCGTACGTCCGCTATGGATGATTATAGCCAAAATGGTACCTTACTTTGTGCTGTCATGCGTCAATCTGGTTACAATTCTGTTGCTGTCTGTTTATGTATTACATGTTCCGGTAGCAGGCAGTCTTTTTTCGTTGGCTTTGATCTCATGGATCTTCATCGTAGTATCTCTGCTGTTGGGATTATTGGTTTCCACTATCGCCCGTACCCAAGTGGAAGCCATGCTGTTTTCGGGAATGGTACTGATGATGCCTACCGTTCTACTTTCCGGCATGATATTCCCCATCGAGAATATGCCTCTTCCTTTACAGCTGATTTCAAATGTCATCCCTGCCAGATGGTATATTGTCGGAATCAAGAAAATCATGATTGAAGGATTGAGTATCAGTTATGCACAGGGAGAAATGGGTATACTTATGCTGATGGCTGTTATCCTTTTACTCAATCATCAGCCTAAAAAAAGTTTAACAAACGATTAGAATAAGTTCCGGAAGATATGATAAAGTATTTATTAGAAAAAGAATTCAAGCAACTGCTGCGCAACCCGATGCTTCCGCGGATACTGCTCGTATTTCCCTGCATCATCCTGCTGGTGTTGCCTTGGGCCGCAAACTTTGAAATCAAGAATATGAATCTCAGCGTAGTGGATAATGACCGCAGCCCCTATTCTACCCGATTAGTACAGAAAGTGGGAGCTTCCGAATATTTTCATCTGATAGATGTATCAAACAACTATCAGGAAGCAATGCAATGCATTGAAAAAGGAGATGCCGACCTCATTTTGGAAATCCCGCCACACTTTGAACGCGATTTGCTGAAAACCGGTGTAGCAAAAAGTACTGGTTTCAGCCAACACCGTAAACGGAACGAAAGGAACGTTGGGAAGTTCCTACCTCAGTAATATAGTGAATGCCTATGCCACTGAAATCCGGGCTTCCCATTCCGGCCTCTATTTCTCCCTCCCCAGTGATAAAAATAGATACCCAAGGACGTTTCAACCCCTATCTGGATTATAAGGTATTTATGGTTCCGGCACTGATGGCGCAATTGTTGATGATGTTATGCGGCTTTCTGCCTGCTCTTAATATTGTGAGTGAAAAAGAATTCGGAACCATCGAACAAATCAATGTGACTCCTGTAAGCAAGTTCACTTTCATTCTGGCCAAGCTGATTCCTTACTGGATAGCCGGCATACTGATCCTCACAATCGGTATCATTCTGGCATGGTTAGTTTATGGTCTGGTTCCGGCCGGTCATTTATGGCTGCTTTATTTCTTTGCATTATTATTCATTATCGTCATTTCGGGTATGGGACTGGTAGTTTCCAACTATTCCCGAACCATGCAGCAGGCCATGTTTGTCATGTTTTTCTTTGTGATTATCATCATGCTGATGAGCGGGTTGTTTACTCCCATCAACAGTATGCCCGAATGGGCACAAACCATACCATTGCCAATCCTTTGAAGTACTTCATACAGGTAACACGTATGGTTTACTTGAAAGGAAGCGGATTCGATGACTTGATCATGCAATTTATTGCCTTGCTTTTTATGGCTATCATGTTGAACGGTTGGGCCGTGTTCAGCTATAAAAAGAACTCATAACAGATAAATCGGAACATTTGCTTGTTTATCATTGTTAATATCAGTAGCTTAGCAGCCTATTGCTAACCTGATTTTAATTATCTAAAAAGAAAAAGTTATGAAATTCTTTATTGACACAGCCAACCTGGCACAAATCCGCGAAGCAAACGCATTGGGCGTACTGGACGGTGTAACTACTAATCCCTCTTTAATGGCTAAAGAAGGTATTAAGGGAGTTGAGAACCAACATAAGCATTACATCGAGATATGTAATATTGTGGATGGAGATGTCAGCGCCGAAGTCATTGCCACCAATTACGAAGGAATGATCAAAAGAGGGTGAAGAACTGGCAGCCCTTAATCCCACACATTGTAGTAAAAGTTCCTTGTATTGAGGACGGCATCAAAGCTATCAAATATTTCAGTAATAAAGGAATCCGTACCAATTGTACACTGGTTTTCTCTGCCGGACAGGCATTACTTGCGGCAAAGGCGGGGGCTACCTATGTATCTCCGTTTGTCGGCAGACTGGATGATATTTGCAATGACGGTGTAGGACTGGTTGCACAAATTGTAGAATTGTACCAAACTTATGACTACAAGACACAAGTTCTTGCCGCCTCCATCCGAAACACCTTACATATATTACAATGTGCGGAAGTGGGAGCAGATGTAGTAACCTGCCCGTTATCCGCCATTAAAGGCCTTCTCAACCATCCATTGACAGATATAGGATTAGAAAAGTTCCTGGCCGATTACAAAAAAAGGTTAACGGATAATAAAAAGCCTTCTCTCGCCATGAGGGAAGGCTTTTTTACAACCATAACACAGAACTAATAATTTTCTGAATGTCGCTTATTATTAGCAAATAGTCGAATGGTGTTGTTTCATTCCAATTAAATTTATTCTTTTACTTTAAATAACATCAAGAATGATAAAAGGACATACCGACATAGACATCTGGAATACCGGCTTTTTCATTAACGCAGATTATTTTTCCGATGATTTCATTATTTATAATAATACGGGAAAAGATCTTACCCGCAAGACTCTTGCCCATCCTTTCTTTCACAACAATTCATATAAAACGACCTATACTTCATTTATACTGTGCCTTTCCGGAACTTCTGAAATAGAAATAGACTCCATCAACTATTCTACTAAAGAGAATACATTACTAATGATGGTGCCTAATCAAATAATTAAATATAATGAAATAAGCGAGGATTACAAAGCACATCTCATCATGATATCTAATAAATATTTTGATACCCGAGATAATTTTTTATAAAATGATGTCTCTTTTAATTCCTCTAAAAAATCATCCATGTGTCAATTTGAATATCGCGGAAACAGATTTATTGAAAACATATCATGTATTGCTTTACAAAAAAATCAGTGAAGAAAATAATCTGTTTCGTGATTTTTACCATACAATATCTGATACAAGCTACTTTCTACGAAGTATGCCAGCTCCTACTAAAGCATCTGGAAATAAAAAAGAAAAAAACTGCCGCATAAAGAAGACATATTCAAACAGTTTTTAAAACTGGTAGAAACCCATCATTATAAAGAAAGAGACATTTCTTTTTTTTATGCTGAGAAGCTTTGTCTAACCCCTAAGTATTTATCTTCCATAATCCGGGATGTTAGCGGAGAACTGGCAGGAAACTGGATTGACAATTATGTAATTATTGAAGCAAAAGCCCTACTGATTTCTTCCAACCTTACCATTCAGGAGATTTGCTATAAACTGAATTTTTCTACTCCGTCCTCATTCACCCGTTTCTTTAAACGAATAACCGGCATGTCACCAAGAAAATTCAGAACACTAAAAGTTTTTCCCAACTTAATAGAATAAATAAAAACATATAATATCTTGCCACCTGCCCTTATCTTCATGAATGAAGACAAGTACTTTTCCCCCACCTCGCCCGGTCTCTATTTGAACTTCAAATATCCTATGCGAGTATGTTTTATTCCTTTGTTCTCATAATGAGAAAGAACTTTAGCCGATTTTAAATACAAACTTTCATGGACATTGATTTTTTTTGTATAACAGCTCAACATATCCGGTGACATACTGGAAGCCGCTGCCTTTATGATAAAAAAGTATAACGATTACCATCAGCATCAGCGGCAAGCACACTCTGGTCCACATAATATCCGGTTGTTTTGTATATGTCCAGTTGTAACCTTATCCCTAAGACTTCTAAACGCAAGTCGGATAGTTTTTCTCCCGGCTGACCGATAAAACGACTGCCAGCCGGCAAATGATGTTTTCTGATAACCGTTTCATAATGCACAGTAGCAAAAGCCTTCGCTAACATTGCCAGCTTCTTATCCCTAGGATTTCGGGCCTCAAATTTTGTGTGCCAGCCAAAGTACATAGTTAGGATCAATGTAATAAACCTCCGCTAATCTTTTTCCACGATATTTTCCAAATGCGACTATATCCTCGGATATTCCATAATAAGGTTCAAAAAAGTATTGTCTTTTTTTACTTTCAGCAGGACATTGCAATTCTGCAAATACTGAAAAGCACGCTCTGCCGCATCATTAAATGTAACTGCCAACGACTGAATAAACAGAGGAGAGTAAGTATTGTCCGGAAATATACGCCATAATGCATAATATGATCGGTAAGGGGTAGAAACACTGATTGCATAATATCCCGCATCTTCTCTACGGCCTTTATTGAAGTTATCTATTTTTTGGAAAACTCTCTCGGCCATAACATTAGTTATCTGATACAGAGTTACATCTCTATCCATAATTACCTCCTATCTTCATAAGGTAAAGATTTTCTTTTTGTAAATATAGTATTTTCTTACGAAACAGCAAGGGTTTTCACTATTTTTACATATAAATTATTTTCCACAACACCAAGTAGAGAAAGCACCTTTTATAAAAGGTATATCAATAAAAAAAAGTCTGTTTGCAAGGAAAAGCAAACAGACTTTTTTTGATAAATCTTTCAATTATTCAAATATATTATCCAAACCTCCGGTTTCTTCTACCGAAGTTTCATCTATTAAAGTATCTTTGCAAGGGTCAAAGTCATCAGGAATATTGAATTTCTCGTCCTGAGAGTATCCCAAGCTCTTGTCCTTATAGACTTTCTGCATATAAAGTCCCCAAATAGGAAGCGCCATAGCAGCCCCCTGCCCGTCCACCATATTATCAGAGTGAATATCACGCTCTTCACCACCTACCCATACACCGGATACCAATGAAGGGGTGAATCCCATGAACCAACCGTCAGAATTACGGTTGGTTGTACCTGTCTTTCCCCATATCGGCAGTAATACCATATAGACGGCGTACACGCCCACCCGTACCTTCATTGATGACCGCACGCAGCATAAACCAACATTTTATAAGCACTTGTTTCACTAATCACCTCATCCATTTGTGGAGTGAAATTCGCCAACACATTACCTTCATTATCCTCAATACGGGTTACAAATACTGGTGCTGTACGGATACCTCGGTTTGCGAATGCTGAATAAGCGCTGACCATCTCCCCTACAGAAATTTCACAAGGTCCCCAGACAGAGTGATACTACGGGGTCTATCTGTTTGTTCTGCACACCGAATGAATGAATCAGACGAACCAACTGATAAGGATTAAGTTTCCCCATCAAATAAGCCGTTACCCAATTATCCGAATTAGCCAATCCCCATTTGATAGTTACCATTTCTCCGTAACGCTTTTTGCTGGCATTACGTGGTGACCATGGACGCCCATTTTCATCTATCAAGGTCTGCTCTACATGGCGCACCTGGTCACAGGGAGAAAAACCGTTCTCCATAGCTAAAGTATATACATAAGGTTTAATAGTAGAACCCACCTGGCGACGGCCTCACACCATCGCCATATCATACTGGAAATAATTATAGTTGGGACCTCCCACATATGCTTTTACATGACCGGTCAACGGATCCATAGACATGAATCCCGCTCTAAGGAAGAACTTATAGTATTTCAAAGAATCCATCGGAGTCATAATGGTATCCTTTTCCCCCTCGTATGAGAATACGGACATTTCATATTTAGTATTGAACGCTTTCTTTATTTCTGCTTCCGAACACCCTGCCTCTTTCATGATACGATAACGGTCAGTCTGTTTCATAGCCCTGGTCATGATGGTATTCACCTCCTCCTCTGTCAACTGATTAGTAAACGGAGCTGTTTTCTTTTTTCCGTTTTTCCTTGAAGAAACGAGGTTGCAAGTATTGCGCCACATGTTCATAAACAGCCTCTTCCGCATATTTCTGCATACGTGAATCGATAGTGGTATAGATCTTAAGACCGTCTGTATAAATATTGTAGTTGGTACCATCTTTCTTCTTGTTTTTAGCACACCAGCCGAAAAGCGGATTCGTTTTCCATGCCAATGAATCTTCATAATATTTCTGCATCTGCCATCCGCGATAATCACTTTTCTTCGGCTCCTTAGCCGTCATCACTCCACGCAGATATTCACGGAAGTAAGTAGCCAGTCCTTCCTTATGATCTACACGACGATATTTCAAGACCAATGGCAATGCCTTTAATGAATCAGCTTCCGCATCAGTCAGGTATCCCGCCTTCCGCATCTGGCCAAGCACCACATTACGCCGTCCACGTGAACGTTCATTAAAACGTTTCGGATTATAAAGAGACGGATTCTTACACATACCAACCAAAGTAGCCGCTTCCTCAATGCTCAAATCTTTCGGTTCTTTCGAGAAGTAAGTATTGGCAGCTGTTTTGATACCTACTGCATTATTCAAGAAATCGAACTTATTAAGATACATAGTCAGAATCTCTTCCTTTGTATAATAACGTTCCAACTGAACAGCTATTACCCATTCGATAGGTTTCTGCAACAAACGCTCCATCACATTATCCGCCGTAGGTGAATAGAACTGCTTTGCCAACTGCTGAGTGATGGTGCTACCCCCACCGGCATTCTTCTGCATCATCACTCCCCGTTTCACCAAAGCGCGGATAAACGCACGGGCGTCAATGCCGGAATGTTCTGCAAAACGTTCATCTTCGGTAGCAATCAGTGCATGAATCAGATTCGGTGAAAGCTGGTCATAACCTACAAAAACACGATTCTCCTTACTAAGTGACCAAGTACCCAGCATCTTGCCATCATCGGATATAATCTCGGTTGCAAACTTTAAATTCGGATTTTCCAACTCTTCAATGGGGGGTACATATCCAATCCATCCTTTTGCTATCGCGGTGAATATGAACGCTATAACTAACAGTACGCCGACTACAAGAGCCCAAAGCACATATATAAATTTCTTCCTCATGACGTTTTCTAGTAATTAACGATGCAAAAGTAAGGAAAAACTTTGAGATAGAATGTGTTTCTAACAAAGTTCAACGAAATATCTTTTAATTCTTCGCTCATTTATTTTTTTTTCATACCTTTACACTCCGTATAAATTGTAATTATAAATACAAGCCAATATGGAAAATAGAAGTTTAGTTACTATTGCCGAACACTCGAAAGAGAAAATCCTCTACCTTTTGGAGATGGCAAAAGAGTTTGAAAAGAAGCCTAACCGTAAAATCTTGACGGCAAAGTTGTTGCCACCCTTTTCTTTGAGCCCTCCACCCGTACACGACTCAGTTTTGAAACCGCTGCAAACAGATTGGGAGCACGCGTCATTGGATTTACCGATCCTAAAGTGACCAGTTCTTCAAAAGGAGAAACATTGAAAGATACGATCATGATGGTAAGCAATTACGCTGACATTATTGTAATGCGCCATTTTTTTCTGGAAGGTGCCGCAAGATATGCCAGCGAAGTCGCCCCGGTGCCCATTGTCAATGCCGGAGACGGAGCTAATCAACATCCCCGTCACAAACTATGCTAGACCTCTACTCCATATACAAAACACAGGGAACGCTTGAGAATCTGAACATTTATTTGGTAGGCGACTTGAAATACGGACGCACCGTCCATTCTCTGCTGATGGCTATGCGTCACTTCAATCCCACTTTCCACTTCATTGCTCCTGAAGAGCTGAAAATGCCGGAAGAATATAAAATATACTGCAAGGAGCACCATATTAAATACAAAGAGTATACAGACTTTAACGAAGAAACGATCGCAGATGCCGATATTCTGTACATGACTCGTGTACAGCGCGAACGTTTCACCGACCTGATGGAATATGAACGTGTGAAAGATGTATATATATTAAGGAATAAGATGCTGGAGCATACCCGCCCCAATCTGCGTATCCTGCACCCTCTGCCCCGCGTCAACGAAATAGCTTACGATGTGGATGAGAATCCGAAAGCTTACTATTTCCAACAGGCACAAAACGGACTTTATGCGCGCCAGGCCATCCTTTGTGATGTATTGGGCATAACCTTGAATGATGTTATAGAAGATGCAAAAAAGTAAAAACAAAAATGAAGATGAGCGATAATAAACAAGCATTGCAGGTAGCCGCTTTGAAAAACGGCACTGTTATAGACCATATACCTTCCGATAAATTGTTTACTGTAGTCGCCCTATTGGGCTTGCAGGATTCTGACTCTAACATAACCATCGGAAACAACTTCGAGAGCAAAAAACTAGGTAAAAAAGGAATTATCAAGAGTGGCCGACCGCTTTTTTTACTGATGAGGAAATAAGCCGCCTTTCCGTAGTAGCCCCGAATGTGAAACTGAACATTATCCGTGACTATGAGGTGGTAGAAAAGAAACAAGTCCTGATGCCTCAGGAATTACGTGGCATTGTAAAATGTGCCAATCCCAAGTGTATCACCAATAATGAGCCAATGACCACCCTTGTTTCATGTAATTGACAAAGAACATGGAATCTTGAAATGTCATTACTGCGAAAAAGGAACAAAGTAAAGAAGGTATCAAACTACTGTAATGAATATGAAACAAGACTGGAAACCGGGAACAATGATTTATCCCCTTCCGGCCCTATTGGTCAGTTGTGGGAGTACGGACGAAGAATATAACATTATCACAGTGGCATGGGCAGGTACTATTTGTACCAACCCCGCCATGTGTTATATATCCGTACGTCCGGAACGCCATTCCTATCCCATTCTGAAACGAAATATGGAATTCGTCATCAACCTTACTACCAAAGAGATGGCATTTGCCACCGACTGGTGCGGAGTGCGTTCGGGCAAAGATTATAATAAATTCGAAGAAATGAAGCTGACTCCGGGAAAAGCGAAAATAGTCAATGCTCCTATTATTGAGGAATCCCCACTCTGTATAGAATGTAGGGTAAAGGAAATTATCTCACTAGGATCTCATGATATGTTTATTGCCGATGTGGTAAATGTGAAAGCCGATGACAAATACCTGAACGGAGAAACAGGAAAATTCGAATTATCCGAAGCCAACCCGTTAGTCTATGTTCATGGCGGATATTTTGAACTAGGGAACCGAAAATCGGGAAGTTTGGCTGGTCTGTAGAAAAGAACAGATCACAGACCAAGGAAAAATCCTAAAAAATATCTCATGAAGAAACTCCTTTTATTAATCGCTTTATTACTTCCTGCCCTGTTCGTTACAGCACAAGGAATAAAGAATGGTCTGAAAGAGGAACCTAAGATCAATGTGGGAATAAAAGGAGGCTTCAACTCTTCCATGTATTTTACCAGTCGGTTAGAACTAGATGGAGAACGAATGGAAGATGTGCAAAATAATTATAAAGTAGGCTATTTTGCCGCCATGTTTTTTCGGGTGCACATGAAAAGGCATTTCATCCAACCCGAAATTATGTATAATATTTATAAAGGTGAAATAGCTTTCAATAAAAATCAAAATAAAGAAAACACCCTTCCCGAGCTTGCTAAACTGAACAGCACGATTTCACTCTTTGGAGCTACCTATATTATATGGCTATAGTTTCGTAAAAAGCCGTCCTTACGGCATGGCACTTTTTATCGGTCCCAAATTAGAATATGTATGGAAACATAAGACTGCCGAAGAGTTTGAAGGATTTGGATATTCTGGTATAAAAGAAGAATTACACCCCATTAATATAAGTTCTGTTATCGGATTAGGAGTAAATATTGCTAATATATTCTTTGATTTCCGGTATGAAATCGGACTCACCAATATCTCCAAATCAATCATTTATAAAAAAGACACAGATGGAATAATGTCCCAAGAAAAAGGTATCTTCATTAACCGGCACCGCAATGTACTAAGTTTCTCGCTAGGAGTTATTTTCTAAAGTAGGAAGCGTTCTCTAAGTAGATATCATAATGCCACATTTATATCCTTTTCTTTCCTCAAAACGCCCTTATCTTCAACTCTTTCAGCAGCTTCAGACCTTACTACACGACAAAAAGAAAGTCATATATCTTTTTTTCCGTAACCTCACCAAATATTTTCCTCTAAATAATTTCCTTATATTCTAAAATTACTTAACTTTGTGAACTCAGAATCGAATATCGCACATAAACTTGTTATAAAAAAAAGAAATGAAAAGAGACGATTTGATTTTCGACATTATCGAAAAAGAGCATCAACGCCAGCTCAAAGGTATCGAGCTGATCGCATCCGAAAACTTTGTTAGTGACCAAGTAATGCAAGCCATGGGTTCTTGCCTTACCAACAAGTATGCTGAAGGGTATCCCGGCAAGCGCTACTATGGCGGTTGCGAAGTGGTAGACCAGAGCGAACAAATCGCTATCGACAGACTGAAACAAATCTTCGGCGCAGAATGGGCTAACGTACAACCTCACTCAGGAGCACAGGCTAATGCTGCCGTATTCTTGGCCGTTTTAAATCCGGGTGATAAATTCATGGGATTAAATCTGGCTCATGGTGGCCACCTGTCACATGGTTCATTGGTTAACACATCCCCGGCATTATTTATACTCCATGTGAATACAATCTGAACAAGAAGAAACAGGACGTGTGGATTACGACCAGATGGAAGAAATCGCATTACGTGAAAAACCGAAAATGATTATTGGTGGCGGTTCAGCATATTCTCGTGAGTGGGACTACAAACGTATGCGCGAAATCGCAGATAAAATAGGAGCTATCCTGATGATCGATATGGCCCACCCTGCCGGACTGATTGCTGCCGGACTGTTGGACAACCCGGTTAAATATGCTCATATCGTCACTTCAACAACCCATAAAACCCTTCGTGGCCCTCGTGGCGGTGTCATCATGATGGGTAAAGACTTCCCTAACCCATGGGGCAAGAAAACTCCGAAAGGCGAAATCAAGATGATGTCACAACTTTTGGATTCTGCTGTATTCCCCTGGTATACAAGGTGGTCCGTTGGAACATGTCATTGCAGCCAAAGCTGTTGCATTCGGTGAATGTTTACAGCCGGAATACAAAGAATATACAAACACAAGTAAAAAAGAATGCAGCCGTATTGGCACAGGCTTTGATTGACCGTGGCTTTACGATCGTTTCTGGTGGTACAGACAACCACTCCATGCTGGTAGACCTTCGTACCAAATACCCTGATCTGACAGGCAAAGTAGCAGAAAAAGCATTGGTTGCTGCTGATATCACTGTAAACAAGAATATGGTCCCATTTGACAGCCGTTCTGCTTTCCAAACTTCAGGTATCCGTTTGGGAACTCCTGCCATCACAACTCGTGGCGCAAAAGAAGACTTGATGTTGGAAATCGCCGAAATGATTGAAACTGTTCTTTCAAACGTAGACAATGAAGAAGTGATTGCACAAGTTCGTGCACGCGTAAACGAAACAATGAAGAAATATCCTATTTTCGCTTACTAATTAACGACTTCTATCAATATACTCATAAAAGACTTTGAAGTTCTTGAAAAAGCTTTATCCTTCTTCAAGAACTTCAAAGTTTTTTATGAAACATCCAGACCATTTAAAAAGAGTAATAGAAAAGTATTTTTATCAGCAGTCCCCACAGAAATCAGTATAAATTTCTACCTTTGCAGACAATTTATCCGTTAATGACGAATGAAAGGAACTAAGAATCTGACTCAAGGCCCTATCCTAAAGCAATTGTTTACTTTGGCAATGCCCATTATGGCTACTTCATTCATACAAATGGCATATAGTCTGACCGACATGGCTTGGGTAGGAAGAATAGGAAGTGAGGCAATAGCCGCCGTAGGTTCGGTAGGAATTCTTACATGGATGTCCACATCTATCTCTCTTCTGAACAAAGTAGGTTCGGAAGTCAGCGTAGGACAAGCCATCGGGGCACAAAACGAGCAAGCTGCCCGTGCGTTCGCATCACATAATCTTACCTTGTCCTTACTTATATCATTAAGCTGGGGAGCATTGTTATTTATCTTTGCCACCCCTATTATCAGTATCTATGAACTGGAACCTCATATAGCCAAGATGGCTGTGGAATATCTACGGATTATAGCAACTGCCTTTCCATTCGTCTTTTTATCAGCTGCCTTTACAGGGATATTCAATGCCGCCGGACGAAGCAAAATACCTTTTTCCATTAACGGTATCGGACTGATTACAAATATGATACTAGATCCTCTTTTTATCTTTGGTTTAAGCTGGGGAACTACGGGAGCAGCAATTGCCACTTGGCTGGCCGAAGCTACGGTATGCATACTGTTTATCTATCAATTGAAACAAAAGAAAATATTATGGGATGATTTTCGGTTATTTACTAAACTGAAAAAACAATATACACGCCACATTTTGAAAATAGGATTACCAGTAGCGGCACTCAATACATTATTCGCTTTCGTCAATATGTTTCTCGGAAGAACCGCCACAGAACAAGGTGGTCATTTAGGGCTGATGGCACTCACCACCGGAGGACAAATCGAAGCTATCACCTGGAACACCTCCCAAGGCTTTTCTACAGCTCTCAGTGCCTTTGTAGCTCAGAATTATGCAGCGCGGCAAATCTCCCGTGTGCTGAAAGCCTATCGCACCACTTTATGGATGACATTTATATTCGGATCTTTCTGCACATTCCTTTTTATATGTTATGGAAACGAAATATTTTCTATCTTTGTTCCTGAAAAAGCAGCTTACGAAACCGGTGGTGTCTTTCTACGTATTGACGGATACTCGCAACTATTTATGATGCTGGAAATTACCATACAGGGCGTATTTTATGGAATGGGGCGCACCATGCCTCCTGCCGTAATCAGCGTCACCTGTAACTATCTGCGCATCCCGATGGCACTGTTGTTTGTATCATGGGGCTGGGGTTTGCCGGGTATTTGGTGGAGCATAAGCATCACTAGCACTATGAAAGGAATTATTTGTCTGATCTGGTTTATGCTTATCAAGAAGAAAGCTTTAAATTATCAGGCCGTTTAATGAACAATTTTTGCATTAAGTCATTAATATATTAAAATGAACATGATTATGAAAAAAGACTAAAATTATGGCTTTATTACTGAGTGCTACATTAGTATTCAGTGGATGTGGTAACATGAATAATACCGCTAAAGGCGGTCTGATCGGCGGTGGCGGCGGTGCAGCTTTGGGAGCAATTATCGGCGGAATAGCCGGACATGGTAAAGGTGCGGCTATTGGTGCGGCTGTAGGTGCGGCAGTAGGTACAGGTGCCGGTGTGTTAATTGGGAAAAAAATGGATAAAGCGGCAGAAGAAGCGGCTCAAATCCAAGGAGCGCAGGTAGAACAAGTAACAGATAACAATGGCCTTCAGGCTGTAAAAGTTACTTTTGATTCCGGTATTCTCTTCAATACAGGAAATGCAGCCTTGAGTGCACAAGCGAAATCAGCCTTGAGTAAGTTTGCAAACAACGTATTGAACCAGAACAGAGATATGGATGTATCCATTTATGGATATACAGACAACCAGGGCTGGAGAAACAGTACAGCCGAACAAAGTATCCAAAAAAACCTCAATCTGTCACAAGAACGCGCTCAAAGTGTGGCTAGTTATCTGTTGGGTTGCGGTGTAAGTAATTCCCAGATCAAGTCCGTAGAAGGCTTAGGTCAAGCAGATCCGATAGGTAATAATGACACAGCCGAGGGACGCCAGCAGAACCGTCGTGTAGAAGTATATATGTATGCCAGCCAACAGATGATTCAGCAAGCGGAAGCAGGTACACTGAAATGATATCAATGACGTTATCATAGAGCGTATCCAATACGCCCGAACCAACGGTCACAACATTGGAATAACATATAAAATAAATCAATTTCGGACAGGTTATTTCTGCCCGAAATTGATTTTAATACACAAGCATGAAAAAAAAATTTTAAAATTCATCCGCAATCTGCTGCTTTTTTTCTTTGGTTTCTTCCATTCTCGCAGTTATCGTTTTACGATTTATTCCGGTTTACTTTACCCCGTTGATGTTTATCCGTACTACCCAGCAAATCATTCATGGAGAAAGATATAAAGTGGAAACACTCTTGGCTACCTAAAGAAAAACATATCCCCTCATCTGTCTATGGCTGTTATTGCCTCTGAAGACAATCGCTTTGCCGAGCATAATGGTTTTGACTTCAAAGAAATAGAGAAAGCCTTAAAAGAAAACAAGAACCGAAAACGCCCTCGAGGTGCCAGTACTATCAGCCAACAGACAGCCAAAAACATTTTCTTGTGGCCTGCTTCTTCTTGGATCAGAAAAGGACTTGAAGTGTATTTCACCACTTTGATAGAACTATTTTGGAATAAGGAACGGATTATGGAAGTCTATCTGAACTCTATAGAAATGGGAAATGGTATCTATGGTGCCGAAGCAGTAGCTCGTGAACACTTTCACAAGAATGCCAGCAAACTGACACCGGAAGAATGCGCACTAATTGCAGCCAGCCTTCCCAATCCTCGCAAATTCAATTCAAGCAGACCTGGCAACTACATGCTTAAAAGACAAAAGAAGATACTTTATCTTATGAAATGCGTCCCTATATTTCCACCCCAACAAGATATACCTTCTACGGTTTCAAAGAAGAAAAAGAAATAACCCGCACCCCCGTGTGGGCTTTCTTATTTTTAGAGTATTCAAAGAGAGTCTGCGAATCTAGAATAACTTTCTTCATGACCGATGAAGCATGAAGCAAATGCAATTTACCATCCACCCAACAAGCAAATCCTGTATGTACCACATCCAGCCCTTTTTATATTGGTGGTAATCGCTATGATATCCCCATTCTTTATGTCCAACTCCTCAGAAGAAACGTTCAGACTTGTTTTAGGAATATAAGAAACAGGAACATTTTTCCATTTTTTCTCTATTTCAATCATCTGGGATATCATGGAAGGATTATTTTTCAACCGATGATAACTGTCAGAATGTGTGGACATAAAATCCAAATTCAAAACTTGTGATGCAGCAAGCCCCTAATTCCCCCTGTGCGTTCATGTACAATTCCTTTTTGTTCATTATCCTTAATCCAATCACTGAAGTAATGCAAACGCGAGACATAACCGGCTTGTTTCCCATTCCGATAGCGAATACACAGCAACGCTTTTTTGTAACTTTCAAAGTCACTTTTCCCATACTTGTCAGCGAGACTCAATGCAAGTACTGTTTCAACTAATGTGGTACAATCCACCTTATCCAAATGAACAACTAATCTCTCTTCATCTGTCCCATCCAATGTATTCGCTACGTATGGAACTCCTAATAGATTTTGGGCAAAAAACAATATCCTACAACTATCGGCCGGCAACCGGGCAGCTTTTTGAAGCAGACTCTCGACTTTTATACTGTCATTTTCTGATGCTGAAACGATACAAGGCATTATTCCTAAAATCATTCCCAGCAACCACGGATACAGTTTTCTCATATATTTTTTCTTATCTACCTGTTTTTTCTGCATGGCAACAAAGATAACACATAACTGAATGAATGCAAATTTTAAAAAGAATGAAAAAGATAAAAACATCCGCCATGACAAATTCAACACTTGCCATAGCGGATAAAAAAGCTATATAGCACCTTTAAATCATGCAGTAAACTCTGTTCTTTCCAAATAAGCTATAACATCACCTTTATTAACTACAGCTCCTTGTTGGGCGCAAACTTCTACAATACGTCCTGTAAAATTAGCAAAAATCTTTTCATACTCTCCCCACGGAGTGGAAATATAACAGAACACTTCATCATGCTGGTATTTCCGTCCGACAAACGGTGCCATAGAAGGACCTTCCACGGAAACTTCCCATAAAATCTGCCCCTTATCCGGTGCAATAATAGGATCTGCCTTAGCACGCTTATATTTTCGGATCGTTTCCTCATCGAAGCCACTTTTTACCATAGCCGCATCCTGAGCACGTTGTAAATCATCCATAAAACGTTTCTTGGCTACACCCGATTTATAATCACGGTATTGCCGGTCATGCATAGCCAGTTCAAACAACTCTTCCTCATCCTCACCATATTCCCATCCATTATCATCCATCTCCTTACGGTACTTGTCCAGCTCATCAGGATAGTTCACCTGAGGATCCTCGTCAGTAAACTCGTAGCCTTTACTTTTCGCCAGTTCGATTATTTCAGGAGCCAACGCACCCGGCAACTTTCCACTTTTTCCCAGAATCATATCCCATGTATGGTTATCAATCATCGTCCATCTCTCCTCTCCCTTCACCAATTGCATGACATTCATCAAAGCCACATTCTTCACATATTGGCTAAACGGTGTTACTAAAGGTGGATATCCCAATTTCGGCCATACGTATTCCACTTCTTCAAACAGCATCACTACCAAATCATCCAAACTCATAGGTTCCTTTCCCTGTCCTTTCAGAATCAGATTGATGCCCGAATGCACCCCTTTCAGATCGGCCATCATTGAACCCATCATGCCACCGGGAAGTCCACATCCCAGCAGCAAGGAAGACATATGTTTGTTGGTAGGATCAATAAAAAATATCCCAAAAATCATCAATAAATTCCTGCGTCATGCTACGCGCTTTCATATAAGCCTTCATATTGATTTCAGGTACCTGAAAACCTGCATTTTTCAACATAGCCTGTACAGAAATTACGTCAGGATGCACTTTTCCCCATGACAACGGCTCCATAGCGACATCAATGATATCCGCACCATTCTCACAAACTTCCAAAATAGATGCCATAGATAACCCAGGGACCGGAATGTCCATGATATTGTACAATGACTTCAGGATGTTTATCTTTGATGTTTCTCACCAACTGCCCTAACATTTCAGGACGGCCGATACCTGCCATATCTTTCAAACAGATTTCGGGTGCCCCCGCTTCTATTAACTGGTCAGCAATATAAGAATAATAATCCACCGTATGTACAGGAGAATAAGTGATGCAAAGAGTGGCTTGAGGAATCATCCCCGCTTCTTTAGCATATTTTATGGAAGGAATAATATTACGAACTTCATTCAAGCCACAAAATATACGAGTAATATCCACGCCTTGCGCATGTTTTACCTTATACATCAACCGACGTACATCAGCTGGAACAGGATACATTCGCAATGCATTTAAACCGCGGTCCAACATATGCGTCTGAATACCCGCCTCACGTAAAGGCTTGGTAAATGTACGCACTGCCTTGTTAGGATTCTCACCATATAGCAAGTTCACTTGTTCAAAAGCACCTCCATTAGTTTCGACTCGGGCAAAACACCCCATTTCAACGATTAGAGGAGCAATTTTGGCTAACTGATCAGCTCTGGGCTGGTACTTCCCTGATGACTGCCACATATCGCGGTAGACCAAACTGAATTTGATTTCTTTTTTCATAATTATTACTTGATTTAAAGGTGTCTTGTCCTTTTGCAAATATAACAAATGAATAAAAATAAAGTTAATATTCGAATCTATTTTTTAGCTTCCAAAAACATGTTTAATATCATATTGTAAACCAACAAAAACAAAAAAGGCAGAGCAAAAAGAATTTCACTCTACCTTTTTGATAATTTTCCCCTTTGGATTATACAAAATCACGGAGCTGTCCCTGCAAGCGTTGTCTGGTAAAAAAAATTCTGCTTTTTACAGTACCCAACGGCAATCCCAGCTTTTCGGCAATCTCACGATATTTAAATCCCGACACATGCATAGCGAATGGAATACGGTATTCTTTAGGGAAGCAAACCGACTATACGATGTATTTCTTTCATGTCATAAGCTCCCTCGGTACTATCAAAGCCGGAATCCTGAGGCATACTTAAATGGTAGAGATTGTCTGTATGGTCCACAAATGTCTGGTCACGCACTATTTTCCTATAATTGTTTATAAAGATGTTACGCATAATGGTATACATCCATCCCTTAAAGTTTGTATCGGGGATATACTTGTCTTCATTATCCAGCGCTTTCAATGAAGTTTCTTGTAGCAGGTCATTAGCCTCCTCACGGTCGGCTGTGAGTTTGTATGCAAACCGAAGTAATTCTTCTTGCACACCCAGCAGGTTCTTTTTAAAACTAACGCTATTCATAAATCTTTCAGTTTAGGTTCATATTCTTTTTCCATGCTCTCGGTAATGCAAGGATAGCGCATTTTAAATAGGTGTCAAAGAAAAAACTATTAAAACAGGGGGTAAAAACCGTCATTTATCAGTTTTTACCCCCTATTTTGATAGTTTTCAGGTGCTATTTAGCGTTGTTCCCCCTTTAAAATTGGTAAACAGATACTATATTTAACAGCTAAAATACGCGCCAAAAACACAGTACTACCTCCTATTATCTGGCAAATAAAGGCTTCCAGACCAAACAGATCACATATCCAATAGGCTAATCCCCCCACCACACAGGCCATTGCATAAATTTCTTTACGAAAAATAAGCGGAATTTCATTAATAAAAACATCGCGGAGCACACCACCTGCGGCCCCAGTGATACTACCCATGATTATAGCTACCCAAAAAGGATATCCGAGAGCAATACTTTTACCTACCCCCACTACTGTAAATAGTGCCAGGCCGATGCTGTCGAACAGGAAGAAAGTGTTATGCATATGAATCAATACTTGCCGAAAGCAATTACCCAAAACAATGCAAGTCCTGTACATATTAAATATATAGGGTCGGTCATCCAACCCGGAGTCACATCTAGAAGCACATCACGGATAGTACCTCCTCCGATAGCCGTCGCCAAACCCACTACATATGCACCAAACCAGTCAAACTGTTTGGCAGACGCCAATCTGATACCGCTGATGGCAAAGGCAAACGTACCTATAAAATCTAAAACTTGAACAAATGTTAGCATAATGGTTGTTATTTGTCTGCAAAGTAACGAATAAATTCGATAAGAAAATGTATTTTTGTGTTCAGAAAATAGCTTAAAATAAGATGAAAGTAACAATTATCGCCGGTGCACGTCCCAATTTCATGAAAATTGCCCCATTAATGCGTGCTATCAAGGCTGCAAAGGCAGCAGGAAAAAAATATCACTGCCCGCCTGGTCTACACAGCTTCGGACGAAGATAAAAGTTTGGAACCTTCTCTGTTTACAGACCTAGATATGCCGCGTCCCGATGTATATCTGCATGTAGATAATACAGATTTTTTCCAGCGAATGGCAGGTATATTGGTAGCTTTCGCCCGCGAACTGGAACAGCATCCTGCACAGGTAGTACTTGTAGTGGATGACCTGACTCCTACTATGGCGTGCTCTATCGTAGCTAAAAAAGAAAGGGGATAAAAGTCGCTCATCTAGTGGCCGGAACCCGCTCTTTCGATATGGATATGCCAAAGGAAGTGAACAGCATGATAACAGATGGCTTGTCCGATTATCTGTTCACGGCCGGAATGGTAGCCAACCGCAATCTGAATCAAACAGGAACCGAACAGGCACATGTACATTTTGTAGGAAACATCCTGATTGATACGCTGCGTTATAACCGTACCCGTTTACAGCGCCCGGTAGCGTTCTCCATTATGGGACTGAAAGAAAAAGAATACCTCTTGCTAACATTGAACAAACATTCATTGCTAAACAAGGACACAACACTGAAAGCCATCTTCCGCACTATACTGGAAAAAACAGACAAGCCGATCGTGGCGCCGCTCCATACATATGTAAAAAACAAGCTGTCTGCTTTAGAATTACTTCTGAAAGGTTATATATATTACCACCGCAACCTTATTTGTCATTCGGATATTTAGTGAGCCATGCCTGGGGGTCTCATTACAGATTCGGGTAACGTAGCGGAAGAAGCTACTTTTTTAGGAATCCCCTGCATGACATTAAACACGTATGCAGAACATCCCGAAACAGTGACAATCGGCACAAACCGGCTGGTGGGGGAAAGCTCTGAAATCCTGGCAGACGTCCTTGACATTCTGAATAAAGGAGAATGGCAGAAGGGACATTTGCCGGAACGTTGGGATGGACACGCTGCAGAAAGAATTGTACAAACATTGCTGGGTGAACATAAATAAAATAGAAAACCAATAAAAACACGGATGCCGCAGAATATCAAATTCTACGGCATCCGTGTTTTTATTGATTCTCTATCGATATCACTTACACTCTCCTCTCTTACCAAGTATAATTCAAACCAAAACTAAGCAATTCCTGCAACTGGAAATAACTCTTGTTATCCTCAGTCAATGTCACACCGTCATCATAACGCGCATGAACAAACAACTTAGTAGACAAATAGCGGTTCAACACAAAATTGAATGTATTTTCCCAACTGGCAATTACGGTGTCATAAGTTGTAAAGTACTCCAATTTAGATTCCCACACAATACTGGGAATAATTTTCCAAGTCAGATTACCTGTAAATTTCGAACCGAAGAGATTCGCTGTTTTATGCCCCGGATCCACATTAAAAGCACCCGGATCAGTTATCTTATCATTGCTGATATACATAAAAAAGTATACGCCAGTGGAGATCCCAACAAAGACAATGAATAATTCTTCTTATTCTGCTTAAAGTCCATACCGAGGGTTATATCCAATTGGGCGGGAGACAGAAAATTAGAAATCATATCATTCGTATTCGTCTTATAATTTCCAAAAAACTGGGTCTTGAACTCGCCCGCCAAAGTATAATACCAGTTTTTGAAGGCTTTTACACCCAGTTTACTGCTTAAACGAAGCAAGTCGGCATTCGTCTTATACTTATGCACTGTATCTGACGGTGCTGTAACAAAAACCCAATTTTATTTCCAGCTTATTTTCAAACTCTATACGCTGGCGGTCATCAAAATTAGCTTCCAGCACCAAGCCAGACAATAGCGCATTAGTACTTTCACCACCTTTATACCAGTTATCTGAAATATAATGTTGTGTGAACTGAACATACCCATTCCCCTTATGCGTCCAAAAGTTAGGACGTACCACCAACAATTCATTATCCGTAGTCAAGCTTTCCACCGGTGTTTCCGGTTGAAGGAAACTTTTGATTTTCTCTTTCCTTGGTCTTTTTACTATCTGATTATTTTCCAGTGGTTTCAAATCAGCCAAATAAAGTTCGTTATTCACCAATCTGCCCGGATATTGCAAATAATAATTCCTTAATATATTATTCGACCAACGGTCGGCAGCGGCCAAGGTTTCCAAATCGGGCAGATGATATATAGCTGCAGATGCAGAGTCACGCTTTCCCATATATAGCGAATCGACAGCTGTCATTATTTTCGTATCCGGACTCCATTTTATTTCAAAAATTTCTTTTATAGGAGCTTCATAATAAGTGGGCGGAACAAACAACTTATAAAAAGCCGGATTAGGACGTACCCGCCGGGGCGCCGGAATATTCAAATCATCCCACAGCCTGAAATAAGCAAAATAAGATGCGCTTAATGCAGACAATGAATCAGAATAGGCTTTCACAGCCGGATTTTCTTTCGTCTTGGCTATTTTCTGTGCCGGCACTTCTTCCATACAGAATACAGCAAGTATTATAGCCAAACATATACTTTTTCTCATACTAATTTTAGTTTTGTGCAAAAGTACACTTAATTTTCCTTTTCCCCAAAAACTGTTTCCTTTATATAATAACGAATGATAAATTCAGTTTCATCAAATGATTTTTTAAAGCATATCCGACAATATTGAAAAAGATTTTGTAATTTTGCAACTTTGATAAATATTGCGATTTTGATAATTAAGAAAATAACATTTAAAAATATTAAGTCGTGGGAGAAACTAAGTATATCTTCGTAACTGGTGGTGTTGCCTCCTCATTAGGTAAAGGTATTATTTCATCATCAATAGGTAAATTACTGCAAGCCAGAGGCTATAATGTTACCATTCAAAAGTTCGATCCGTATATCAATATTGATCCGGGAACTTTGAATCCTTATGAACATGGTGAATGTTATGTTACAGTAGATGGACATGAAGCCGATCTCGATTTGGGACATTACGAACGTTTTTTTTGGGCATCCAGACAACTAAAGCCAATAACATTACAACAGGACGTATTTACAAAAGTGTTATTGACAAAGAACGCCGCGGTGACTATTTGGGAAAAACTATTCAGGTTATCCCCCATATTACCGACGAGATCAAACGCAATGTAAAATTATTGGGAAGCAAATATAAATTTGATTTTGTCATTACCGAAATTGGTGGTACTGTAGGTGATATTGAATCACTTCCTTATTTGGAAAGTATCCGCCAATTGAAATGGGAAATGGGACGTAATGCGTTGTGCGTACACCTTACTTATGTTCCTTATCTGGCGGCAGCAGGCGAATTGAAGACCAAACCTACCCAACACTCTGTAAAAGAATTGCAATCCGTTGGTATTCAACCAGATGTATTGGTATTGCGTACCGAGCACGAATTGAGCACAAACTTGAAAAAGAAAGTTGCTCTGTTCTGTAACGTAGATGAAAATGCTGTGGTGCAGTCCATCGATATGCCCACTATTTATGAAGTACCTTTGCGTATGCAGGAACAAGGACTGGATGTAACCATCCTTCAAAAGATGGGATTGCCCGTGGGTGAAACTCCAACCCTCGGTCCATGGAGAGATTTTCTAGATCGCCGTCATAAGGCAACTGAGAAAGTAAAAATTGGATTGGTTGGTAAATACGATTTGCAAGACGCATATAAATCTATCCTTGAAGCTTTGTCACAAGCAGCCACTTACAATGACCGTAAAGCGGATATCCACTTCATCAATAGCGAGAAACTGACAGATGCCAATGTAGAAGAGCAAATTAAGGATATGGATGGTATCATCATCTGTCCAGGATTCGGACAACGTGGCATAGAAGGTAAGTTCGTCGCTATTAAATATGCACGTACACACAATGTACCCACTTTTGGTATCTGTCTAGGTATGCAGTGCATGGCTATTGAGTTTGCCCGTAACGTGCTAGGTTATACAGATGCCAACAGCCGCGAAATGGATGAAAAAACGCCACACAACGTGATAGACATTATGGAAGAACAGAAAGCTATCACCAATATGGGCGGCACTATGCGCCTGGGAGCCTATGAATGTATCCTTGACCAACACTCAAAGACTTTTTTGAAGCCTATAAAAGCGAACACATACAGGAACGCCACCGTCACCGCTACGAATTCAATAATGACTATAAGCAGGAGTACGAAAAGGCGGGTATGAAATGTGTGGGTACCAATCCAGAATCCGATTTAGTGGAAATAATTGAAATTCCAACATTAAAATGGTTCATCGGAGTCCAGTTCCATCCCGAGTACAGCAGTACAGTATTGAAACCACATCCTTTGTTCCTGTCATTTATCAAAGCGGCAATAGACAAATAAGAAACGAGAATTATAATATAATAAGGTAAACAAGTAAAAATGGACAAAAACACTTTAGTGGGATTCGCCCTGATTGGTGCAGTTGTGATAGGCTTCAGCATCTACAACCGTCCTAGCCAGGAAGAAATGGCACGTGCCAAACATTATCAGGATTCCATTCAGGCGATAGCCCAAAAAGAGGCCGAACGACAGGCACAGGCTGCCACGACACAGAGCCAGAATGCAACATTGCATTTAGACTCTACCCCTATGTTCTATGGCGCAAACCAAGGTACGGAACAGCTAACGACACTGGAAAATAATGTAGTAAAACTGACTTTCACCAATAAAGGTGGACGGGTGTGCGCAGCCATATTAAAAGATTATAACGGACAGGACGGCAAGCCTTTGATGCTGTTTGATGAAAAAGATTCGGGCATGAATTTCGCTTTCGAAGGAAAGAATGAAAATATTTTGACCGAGGATATGTATTTCCAACCTACCAACGTAACAGACAGCACTGTAACTATGCGTTTGGCAGCAAACAATGGAGGCTATATAGATTTCGATTACAAACTTTTACCGGATGCTTACATGGTGAATTTCACTATTCGCGCAAACGGCATGCAGAATTTCTTCCCTCCTGCCCTGAACACAGTCAATATAAACTGGCGTCAACGGGCACGCCAGCTTGAAAGCGAAAAAGGTTTCAGCTTCGAACAGCGCTATACTTCGCTCACCTACAAGCCAGTAGAAAAAAGTTCAGATTATCTGAACGAAATGAAAGAAGCAAAAAGAAGATGTAACTGATCGTTTGGACTGGATTGCTTTCAAAAATCAGTTCTTCTCAAGCGTACTTATTGCCGATCAAGATTTTGATAAAGCTTCCCTAACCTCTACCCCCCAACAGGAAGGAAGCGGATATATGAAGAACTATACCGCGGACATGACAACTTTCTTTGATCCTACCGGAAAGCAGCCTACCGATATGCAGTTCTACTTCGGTCCGAACCATTTCAAGACTTTGCTGAACAGCAATGATCTAAGCCTTTCCCAAAAAGATTTGGAACTAGAAGATCTGGTTTATTTGGGATGGCCCATTATCCGCTGGGTAAACCGCTGGTTCACTATTAATTTGTTTGATTGGCTCTCAGGGTGGGGACTGAGCATGGGTGTCGTATTGCTGCTGATGACGATTATCGTCAAAGTGTTAGTTTATCCGGCTACCTACAAATCATATATGTCCTCTGCCAAGATGCGCGTCCTGAAACCCTACATCAACGAGATCAACGCAAAATATCCCAAGAAAGAAGATGCTTTGAAAAAGCAGCAGGAAACGATGGCACTTTACAGCAAATACGGAGTAAGCCCTATGGGAGGTTGCTTGCCTATGCTGATCCAAATGCCGGTATTCATGGCTTTATTCTTCTTCGTGCCTAACGCTATTGAGTTGCGTCAACAAAGTTTCTTATGGGCCCCGGACTTATCCACTTATGATGATATTATCAACTGGGGAACCAACATTCCTCTGCTGGGCAATCATTTAAGCCTCTTCTGTTTGCTGTTCAGTATCACTAATATTCTGAATACCATGTACACCATGAAACAGCAGGATATGGGACAACAGCAAATGCCGGGTATGAAACTAATGATGTATATCATGCCAGTCATGTTTATTTTCATCTTCAACGGTTATTCATCCGGCTTGAACTACTATTACTTCATTTCCGGACTGATTGGTATCCTCACCATGGTGATTCTGCGCAAAACAACTGATGAAAAGAAACTCCTTGCCATGTTGGAAGCCCGAAAAGAAAAGAAGAGCCAAAAGAATGGCGGCAAACCGGGTGGCGGACTGATGGCTAAACTGGAAGCTTTACAAAAGGAGCAGGAACGACTGCAACAAGAAAGAATGAATAAAGGGAAAAAATAACGGGTTTACACTTCCTTAAAAAAACAGCGAAGACCGGCATATATAAAAAAAAACAGCGGTCTTTGCTGTTTTTTTTATATATGCCGGTTACCTCTATATTTGCTCTTCTTTGCAAAGACACCCTTCCACAGACACACAAAGAAACAAAACAAATATGCAGGAACATTTCACATCACCGGCTTTTATACGTATTTTTGCAGTCAGTTAATCATCAAAAACAATTTTTTAGATATGAATAAATCAAGCGCAACCATCATGGCAGCAGCACTTATGCTAGCTTCTTCCTGTACCGAAGTGAAACAGGAAGGACAGGGCTACGAGCCCATTATAGGCAAGCAAGAAATCACCATCAAAGACGGTCGTCTTACCCCCGAAGCCCTGTGGGCAATGGGACGCATAGGCAGTCTGAGTATTTCCCCCGACGGCAAAAAGATAGCCTACACTGTAGCCTATTATAGTGTTTCCGAGAACAAAAAGCCATCATGTAATTTACGTAATGAATACCGATGGAAAGAACAACACCCTGCTTACTCAAACAGCCTGGAATGAAAGCGAGCCTCAATGGATAAAAGGCGGAACAAAAATCGCATTCTTATGCAATGAAAGTGGTGGCAGTCAAATTTGGGAGATGAATCCTGACGGTACGGAACGCCGTATCATTTCCGATTTCAAAGGAAACATAGAAGGATTCTCTTTTTTCACCGGATGGCAAAAAAGATTCTTTTCATCTCACAAATAAAATACGGCCAACGCACTGTGAGACCTCTACCCTGACCTACCCAAAGCCAGCGGTATCATTGTAAACGACCTGATGTATAAACATTGGGATGAATGGGTAGAAAGTATTCCACATCCTTTTATCGCTGATTTTGATGGTAACATGATGGGAGCAGCCACCGAAATCATGGAAGGTGAGCCGTTTGAAGCTCCAATGAAACCTTTCGGAGGTATCGAGCAGCTGGCTTGGAGCAACGACTCTAAACAAATAGCTTACACCAGCCGGAAAAAGCAAGGATTGGCATACGCAGTATCTACCGACTCGGATATATACCTTTATAATATAGAAAAAGGCACAACACTGAACCTGTGCAAACCGAATGGAAAAGATTCGAATGGAACAGATGAAATGAAAGGATATGACACCAATCCTAAATTCAGCCCCAACGGCAAATACATTGCATGGCAAAGCATGGAGCGCGATGGTTACGAAAGTGACCGGAACCGCCTGTGCATCTACAATTTAGATGACGGTCAAAAGACATTTGTTACCGAAAGTTTTGAATCAGGCGTAGATGACTATTGCTGGAACAATGATTCGCAAAGTCTGTACTTTGTCGGTGTATGGCATGGAACCAGCATGGTATACAGTACCAATCTGAATGGTGATATAAAAAAACTGACTGACGGCATGTATGACTACGGATCAGTAGCCATGGCAGGCGACAAAATAATTACCAAACGTCATTCTATCAGTGCTGCTGATGAAATCTACACTCTCACTCCTGCCGACGGACAAGTGGCACAACTCTCACACGAGAATGACCACATCTTTAAACAACTGAAATTGGGCAAAGTAGAGGAAAGATGGACCAAGACTACTGACGGCAAGCAAATGCTCTCATGGGTGATCTATCCCACTAATTTTGACGCAAACAAGAAGTATCCTACTTTGTTATTCTGTGAAGGTGGCCCGCAAAGTCCCGTTAGCCAATTCTGGAGCTACCGCTGGAACTTCCAGATTATGGCAGCCAACGATTATATTATCATCGCTCCGAATCGTCGCGGTCTGCCCGGATTCGGCATGGAATGGTTGGAACAAATTAGCGGTGACTATGGAGGTCAATGTATGAAAGACTATTTATCCGCCATAGATGATATTTCAAAAAAGAACCATATGTAGATACTAATCGTTTAGGATGCGTAGGTGCCAGCTTCGGAGGCTTCTCCGTTTATTGGCTGGCTGGTCACCACAACAAACGTTTCAAAGCCTTTATTGCACATGACGGTATTTTCAATATGGAAATGCAGTATCTGGAAACAGAAGAAATGTGGTTCGCCAACTGGGATATGGGTGGTGCATATTGGGACAAAAACAATGTAACGGCACAACGTACCTTTGCCAACTCTCCCCATCGTTTCGTTGATAAATGGGACACTCCCATTCTCTGCATTCACGGTGAAAAGGATTATAGAATTCTTGCTTCACAAGGTATGTCGGCGTTCAATGCAGCTGTATTGCGCGGTGTTCCGGCCGAACTTTTATTATATCCGGATGAGAATCATTGGGTATTGAAACCGCAAAATGGGGTGTTATGGCAACGCACATTCTTTAACTGGTTAGATAAATGGCTTAAATAGCGCCTAAATTACCGCAATATTATCCGTTATTAGAACTATATAGTATAATTCTCAATTTTTGTGTTACCTTTGTAAGGTCAAACAAAAAATGAACATTAAGTGATATTTGTTAAGCTACCTTTTATTAGGTGAGTAAACAATAGCTTGTGAAAGTAGTTGTTTACAGTGTTAGTATATAAATAACTTTTTATTCCCCGTGCTTTGTGAGCGCACAAAGCTGGATGATTACAAAATAATAAAGTGATTATTTTTTCGTGATACCGGCTTGTGATAAGTCGGTATCATTTTTTATTCCAGCAAACCAACATCATACTCATTATTATGGCTCAGCGGAAATTTCTGGTTGTTAAGTTTTAAAATTAGCTACCTTTGCTTACCTTTGTTTTATGAAACCCGAACGACTCCTTCGTGCCATCCTTCCGGATGTGCTTATAGACAACTTTGATATTGTCAATTTCGACAAGAGTGCTGACCGTTTTGATATTTATCTTGATGAAAAAAAAAAAGTTCAGCTAAAAGAAGATAAGACCAACCCGGATATCATATCCTATGGTTTTGGTGAGTACCGTACAATCCAAGACTATCCTATTCGTGGTCGCGCCACTTATCTCCATGTTCGTAAACGTAAATGGCTTGACAAGTCTTCCAATGAAATCTTCAGCTATGACTGGGATTTATCCGAATTTGACGGTACACGGCTGAATTCTGAGTTCGTTTCTTTTTAAAAAGAAGGAGATTGAATCTACTCCTGTGAGTATCTGTGTGCTTGCGGAACGTTATGGCGTAAAAGGGCAGACTCTTCGTAAACAATACAAGGAGAAAATCAGTGATTACCGGAACTGGGACCAACTCGAACATGCGCATGACTACCTCCTTTATCCTGAAAACATTGGAGAAAACCTTTCTTTGGATGAAACTTGCCTGAGCAATGGAGATGTTTATACGATTCTGACCAATAAAGCAGCTAAAGGCCGTAAGGGGGCTTTAGTTGCAATGGTTCGTGGAGTGGCCACAGATGCGGTAAGCGGAATCTTGCGCAGGCTTCCGCACCGGAAACGGCTGTCTGTCAAGACTGTCACTACAGATTTATCTTCAGCCATGATGCTGACGGTCAGAAAGGTGTTTCCTGCCGCAAAGCTGATCAATGACCGTTTTCATGTACAGCAGCTCATGTCTGAAGCTGTAGTCCAGTTAAGAATACGCTATCGGTGGAAAGTACTTGATGCGGAAAATCAGGCTATCAGGGAGCACCGTCAAAAGAAAGAAAAAGAAGCAAAGAGTAAGGCGGAAAGGGAGAGAATAGGGAAATGGGAGCCTGAAAGAATGGAGAACGGAGAAACCCTGCCACAGATAGTAAGCAGAAGCAAGCATATTATACTGAAACACTGGAGCAAATGGAATGAACAGCAAAAGACCAGGGCTGCCATTCTCTTTGATAAATTCCCCAAGCTTCTGAAGGATACAGCCTTAGCATGAAACTGACAGACATCTTCAACAAGAAGTCAGGTCCCGATGAAGCAAGGCTAAATCTCGCAAGATGGTACAATGAAGTGGAAAAGTTTGACTATATGGAGTTCAACAAGGTACTTGATACCTTTTTCAAACCATAGTACGACCATCATAAATTATTTTGAAGAACGATTGACAAATGCTTCAGCGGAGTCGTTCAATGCTAAAATCAAAGCTTTTCGAAGCCAGTTAAGAGGGGTGGCTGATCTGAAGTTCTTCATGTTCAGACTGGCTAGGCTATACGCTTAAAAGAAAGCTTGCCAACCCGGAAAATCCGCTGACCCATTATTATTCTGGAATGCTTATGCCCTCATGCTCTCATTTTACATATAACAATCTAATTATAAATATCTTACATGATTATAGTAAAAATATTTGCTCTCACTTATGCCCTCATACCCTCACTATATTTTAAAGCAGATTTTCGCATAATACGCTTGCTGTCAACTATATATTCTTTTTTATAAAGTATTCCTGTTTGATATAAAGCAGGGTACTTTCAGACTTTTTCATTTCAAAAATGCATATGAAAGAGATATACTTCCACGAAATAGCAGTTTACAGAGTTCCGATATCGATAAAAAAGATCAAAACGTTTTTAAAAAGTTCCTGTTGTTATTTGAAAAGCTCTTGATCTTTTTTAAAAACGTCCTTATATTGGGGGGATTTATATGATTCACACTCACATACATACGTACAAACCCGTACATACATATGCGTAGCTTCATGTAGACATACGTGCATAAACATACTTCTTGGCATAGTATAAAAAAACACAATCACGCAACACTCCCCATATTTTTACAAGTAAATCAATCTTCCTACTCAGGGTTAGAGATTTTATATGATCACATCTATTGAAAAAACTCTTTTATTCAATATCACTTCGCCGATACAATAATAAAGAGGCTGAATCAAATTTATCTTGAATTTCAGCCTTTTTATTCATCAATACAACATTGGGAAATCGGGCTACATGACCATTCTTGCATTAAGAAAGGCAATTTAATAATGAAACTGCCAAATCTCTAAAACAACAATATCCATCCGTCTACAGTTTGGTAAGTGGATGGATATTGCTTTTTATTCTTAATCTCTGCCCAAAATAAAAGCAAAGAAGCCTTATATTTAATTTTAACAGAAGAAATTTTCTATTTTTTCTGCATTAATCCTTTAAATGCCGTAGGATAAGGAGTTTCAAACTCCATCAACTCTTTTGTTACCGGATGATAGAAACATAACTTGAAGGCATGTAACGCCAATCGTCCTAAAGGATCACACTCACTGCCATAGCGCCGGTCACCAACAACAGGGTGACCTAAATCCGACATATGCACACGAATCTGATTCTTACGTCCTGTTTCCAAATCCAACCTCCACCAATGAATATCCATTGGCCCGCTTTATTGTTTTATAATGAGTGACCGCAAACTTACCTTCCCCATTATCTACAGGACTGGAATATACATACAATTTCCGGTCGGTCAACCAAGACTCTACTGTACCGTAATCTTTCTCCATATCACCAGAAACGATAGACACATAACGGCGGTCCGTCACAATATCATGCCAATTATCACGTAAAGTATTCTGGGTTTTTTTCATCCTTGGCATACATCATCAATCCCGAAGTTTCACGGTCCAGACGATGTACTACAAATACGCGGTTGAAACGATGTGAGCGCTTTACATACTCATTCAAAATATGTTGTGCAGTACGCTCCTTCTGATGTTCTGTGCTGACAGAAAGCAGTCCCTCCTTCTTTTCCACCACCAAGATATAAGCATCCTCGTATACCAGTTTCAGCATCGGATGTTTAAACTCACGATTATTCTTCACCTTGGATATCTGCACTTTCATACCTGGTTTCAATGCGAAATTATATTGGGTAGTAATCACATTATCTACCAAAATCACGCGGTTGGCAAGCAACGCCTTTACCTTGCTACGACTGATTCCCGCCATTTTCCGCATCAGAAAATCCATCAGCTCAGCGGGCTCCGTCACATTATATATAGTATATCGGGCAACACTTCTCGCCTTTGGCCTGCCGGAATCACTATTCTTACCTCTTGACATAATTCTATTTACTGTTTAAACAATTTATAATTGAACTATCCGGATTATCCTCTTTTTTTCCAGCAACACCACATTTTCCACATGATGCGTATGAGGGAACATATCTACGGGTTGCACGGCCATCACCTTGTATTTGGCATCTAACAAAGACAAATCACGTGCCTGGGTGGCAGGATTACAGCTAACATACACAATCCGCTGAGGTTCAGCAAAAAGAATTGTATTAATCACATCATCGTGCATTCCGGCACGCGGAGGATCAGTGATAATAACATCAGGACGACCATGTTGGTTGATAAACTCCTGAGTGAGGATATCCTTCATGTCACCGGCATAAAATAAGGTATTGTCAATGCCATTAATTGCCGAATTCACTTTGGCATCTTCTATTGCTTCAGGCACATATTCGATACCAATCACTTTCTTTGCCTGGCGTGAAACAAAGTTGGCTATGGTTCCAGTCCCTGTATAAAGATCATACACCAATTCTTTACCGGTCAATCCGGCAAAATTACGGGCCACCTTATAAAGATTATACGCCTGTCCGGAATTAGTTTGATAAAATGATTTTGCTCCTATCTTGAATCGCAAGCCTTCCATTTCCTCAAAAATATGATCGTTGCCTTTGAACACCATTACCTCCAGATCGTTAATGGTATCATTGCATTTGTTATTGACTACATATAATAATGAAGTAATCTGCGGAAAACGTTCTGCCACGAAAGCCAGCAGTTGCTTCATCAGATCCATTTCGCTCTCTTCTACAATCTTGCATTGCAGCAACACCATAAGCTCACCCGTACTTGAGGTACGAATCATCAAGTTGCGAAGCATTCCTTCTTGAGAACGCAGATTAAAGAAAGAATAATTGTGTTCGTATGCATAGTCACGAATCGCATTGCGTATCTGGTTGCTGATATCATCCTGTAACCAGCACTTTTCTATAGCCAGTACCTTGTCAAATGCACCGGGAATGTGGAAACCTACGGCGTTCATCTGATCGTACTTCACATCTTCCTTTTACCTCTTCCTCTGTCAGCCAACGTTTGTTAGAAAACGTAAATTCCAATTTATTACGATAAAATCTCCGTTTTTTTCCGACCCCATGATAGGTGAAATTTCCGGCAATTCGATCTTGCCGATACGGGTCAGGTTATCCGTCACCTGCTTTTGCTTATACTTTATTTGTTCTGTATATGGCAGACACTGCCACTTACAACCACCACATATACCATAATGCTGGCAGAAGGGTACTGCACGCACAGGAGAATACTCATGGAATTTCACAGCCACAGCTTCTGCATAATGATTTTTCTTACGCTTCACTTGTAAATCCACCACATCACCGGGCACTACATAAGGCACAAATACTACCAGGTCATTCACTTTCGCCAAAGCTTTTCCTTCGGCAGCTACATCTGTTATCGTTACCTTCTCTAATAATGGAAGTTCTTTCTTCTTTCTAGCCACTTTTCCGAATAAGTTAATTTGGGGACAAATTTAAGCATTTTCCCCGAATATACCCCCATAAATCGAAAGATATTAAAATTGTAAAGTAGAAATTGCAATTTCCACTAATTTTTTCAGTAAAAGGTTTGGAGATAACTAAAATATGTATAGTTTTGCGATTACATTTTTTGAGCGAGTTAACTTTAAATACATTTATTATGGATAAAAAAAGAGTTTACACCTTTGGTAATGGACAAGCTGAAGGAAAAGCAGACATGAGAAATCTGCTTGGTGGAAAAGGCGCTAACCTAGCTGAAATGAATCTAATCGGTGTTCCCGTACCTCCGGGATTTACAATCACCACAGAAGTTTGTAGCGAATATTATGAGTTAGGTAGAGATAAAGTAGTAGAACTGCTGAAAGCGGATGTTGAGAAAGCCATCGCCAACATTGAAAGTCTGATGAATTCCAAGTTTGGAGATGTAGAGAACCCGTTACTGGTTTCTGTACGTTCGGGTGCCCGCGCTTCTATGCCGGGTATGATGGACACCATCCTTAATTTAGGTTTAAATGACGAAGTGGTGGAAGGCTTGAGCCGCAAGACCGGACGCCCCCTGTTTCGCATGGGATTCTTACCGTCGTTTCGTACAAATGTATGGTGACGTAGTATTGGGTATGAAGCCGGTAAATAAGGAAGACATCGACCCTTTCGAGGAAATCATCGAAAAAGTAAAGGAAGAAAAAGGTGTGAAGCTAGACAACGAATTGGAAGTGGAAGACCTTAAAGAACTGGTTAAACGCTTTAAAGTTGCTGTAAAAGAACAGACCGGACAAGATTTTCCGACCTGTGCATACGAGCAACTTTGGGGTGCCATCTGTGCTGTATTCCGTAGTTGGATGAACGAACGCGCCATTCTTTACCGCAAGATGGAAGGTATTCCTGCCGAATGGGGTACTGCTGTAAGTGTACAAGCCATGGTATTCGGTAACATGGGTGATACTTCGGCTACCGGTGTTTGCTTCTCTCGTGACGCAGGTAACGGTGAGGATTTATTTAATGGCGAATATTTGATCAACGCACAAGGTGAAGATGTTGTAGCCGGTATCCGTACTCCGCAACAAATCACAAAAATCGGTTCTCAGCGTTGGGCAGAACGTGCAGGTATTTCTGAAGAAGAACGCGTAGCCAAATATCCCTCTATGGAAGAAGCTATGCCGGAAATCTACAAAGAACTGGATGCCCTGCAGACCAAACTGGAAAACCACTATCGCGACATGCAGGATATGGAATTTACCGTACAGGAAGGTAAATTATGGTTCTTGCAGACCCGTAACGGTAAACGTACCGGAGCTGCCATGGTAAAAATCGCCATGGACTTGTTGCGCCAGGGCATGATTGATGAAAAAACCGCATTGGAGCGTTGCGAACCTAATAAATTAGACGAACTGCTTCACCCTGTGTTCGACAAGAAAGCGTTGAAAGAAGCGAAAGTTTTGACTCGTGGTTTGCCCGCTTCTCCGGGTGCCGCTACCGGTCAGATTGTGTTCTTCGCCGATGATGCTGCTAAATGGGCTGCCGATGGCAAAAAGGTAGTCATGGTACGTATCGAAACTTCGCCGGAAGACTTGGCAGGTATGGCCGTTGCCGAAGGTATCCTGACTGCACGTGGCGGTATGACATCTCACGCTGCGGTTGTGGCCCGTGGTATGGGTAAGTGCTGCGTATCGGGTGCTGGTGCTATCAATGTAGATTATAAGACACGTACCGTAGAAATTGAAGGTATTACATTAAAAGAAGGTGATTTCATCTCTCTGAACGGTACTACCGGTGAAGTCTATAAAGGTAAAGTGGAAACCAAAGCAGCCGAAGTTTCAGGCGATTTCGCCGCATTGATGGATCTTTGCAACAAATACACCAAGCTGAATGTCCGCACCAACGCTGATACTCCGCATGATGCGGAAGTGGCCCGCGCTTTTGGTGCTTCAGGTATCGGTCTTTGCCGTACGGAACACATGTTCTTTGATGCTGAAAAGATTGTTGCTATGCGTGAGATGATCCTGTCACCGGATGTAGAAGGACGTAGAAAAGCATTGGCTAAATTGCTCCCCTTCCAAAAAGCCGACTTCAAAGGTATCTTCAAGGCTATGGATGGATGTCCGGTTAATGTTCGTCTGCTCGATCCTCCTTTGCATGAGTTCGTTCCCCACGATGCAAAAGGTCAGGAAGAAATGGCTAAAGCAATGGGCGTAACTGTACAGGAAATCAAAAAAACGTGTGGAAAGTCTGTGTGAACACAATCCGATGTTAGGCCACCGCGGCTGTCGTTTGGGTAACACCTATCCCGAAATCACAGAGATGCAGACTCAAGCGATTCTAGGTGCTGCAATTGAACTGAAGAAAGAAGGATATGATCCGCATCCCGAAATTATGGTTCCCTTGACCGGTATCCTGTATGAATTCGAAGCTCAGGAAAAGGTAATCCGTGATGCAGCAGCAGCATTATTTGAAAAAAGAAGGTATGGAAATTCCGTTCAAGGTAGGTACCATGATTGAAATTCCGCGTGCTGCATTGACAGCCAACCGCATTGCCAGCCGTGCAGAATACTTCTCATTCGGTACCAATGACTTGACTCAGATGACCTTCGGTTATTCCCGTGACGATATTGCTTCTTTCTTGCCGGTATATCTGGAAAAGAAGATTCTAAAAGTAGACCCGTTCCAAGTACTCGATCAAAATGGTGTAGGTCAGCTGATTGAAATGGCTGTAGATAAAGGTCGTTCAGTTCGTCCTGATTTGAAATGCGGTATCTGCGGTGAGCATGGTGGTGAGCCTTCATCAGTGAAATTCTGTCACAAAGTTGGTTTGAACTATGTGTCTTGTTCTCCGTTCCGCGTGCCTATTGCCAGACTGGCCGCGGCGCAGGCTGCTGTGGAAGATATGAAATAAATTAATAATAAAGGTGGGAGGTGCTTGGAATAAGTACCTCCTACTCTATTTTTATGGCATTTTATTTTTTTAAGAAAAACATAGTTTATACATTTGTCTACAAGACAAAATCTATACTCATATGAAAAACAAATGCCTCTTTGTATTACTGTTAGCTTTGGGATGTTGCCATGTACAAGCACAAAAAGTCAAAAAGAATCCTTTGCCCGAAGCACTCGTCCAATTGAATCAAAAGTGGATTCCGAACTGATTCCCGGAATAAAAAGGTCTCCCCCTACAGATATAAGTCCGAAACGGACAGCCGTAAACACGGCATATGTACAGTCAGTCATTCTCTCTGGAGGAATTCCTTACATGATACCTGTAACGGATAATGTAGAAATACTGCGTCAAATTGTATCCCAGCTGGACGGAATTGTCTTTACAGGTGGAGAAGACATCCAACCAATGTATTATGGTGACCTTCCTTATGAAAAACTGGAAGAAGTAAGCCCCGCCCGGGATACCTTCGACTTGATGGTGCTGAAAATGGCCGCAGACCGGAATATTCCCATATTAGAATTTGCAGGGGACTGCAATTAATGAATGTAGCTTTCGGTGGAACTTTATATCAGGATCTGCCCACACAACATTCCTCAAGTGTCAACCATCGCCAAGAAGAATCCGGCACTACCCCCACCCATCCGATATCCATCATAAAGGAAAGCAAGTTAGCAGAAATTACAGGACAAGAAGTGCTGCAAGTCAATACATTCCATCATCAGGCTATCCGGAAATTAGCACCGGGATTCAAAATCACGGCTTGGGCGCCCGACAGTATAGCGGAAGCTATAGAAGCTTATCCCATACGACAAATGATAGGTGTACAATTTCATCCAGAAATATTTACAACAGCCGGAGATACCACCATGCATAAATTATTTAAATTCCTAGTGAACAAGGCTGATACATTCCATCTAGCTAAAAAAAAATTCATAGCCGTATTCTATCCATTGACACTCATACAGATACTCCTCTTTGGTTTAAAAACGGTTACAGCGTAGGCTTGAGAAAAGACAACATGGTCAGCATCCAAAAAATGGAGGAAGGTAAATTGATGCACAGTTCCTAGCCGCATTTATATGGCAGGGGAAAACGAGATGACGTATCTTCACAAAAAAGCCGTAGAAAGCACCACCCTGTTGATTCAATCCATTTATGACGAAGTAGCGAAATACAAAAGATTTTTTGGGCATCGCCCTTACGGAAAAAGGATTTGGTACGTTTAAAGAATGAAGGCAAGAAAAGCTTTTTTATAGGGATCGAGAATGGTTACGCCATCGGCAAGGACCTCAAGAATATAAAAAATACAAACAGATGGGAGTCAATTATATAACTCTCTGCCATTCTTACGATAACGATATTTGCCATTCGTCCACTCATACGGAAGATGCTACTCAAGGACTGACACAGTTTGGTCGTGAGGTAGTGAAGGAAATGAACCGGTTAGGTATTATGATAGATATATCACATGCCAGTGAAGGTACTTTCTGGGATGTTATAAAAATATAGTACACAACCTATCATCGCCTCTCATTCCTCGTCAAGGACTTTATGCGACCATGACCGTAATCTAACAGACGAACAACTCCGTGCACTAGCGAAAAATGGCGGAGTGGCACAGTTATGTCTCCTCGATACCTATATCAATAAAACCCCAAAAGCCGCATCCGTTTGTGATGCAGTCGAACATTTAGACCACATGATTAAAGTAGCCGGCATAGACCATGTAGGAATAGGTACGGACTTTGATGGCGGTGGTGGTCTGCAAGGATGTAAAGGAGATAATGACTTAATTAATCTGACCATAAAAATGATTGAAAAAGGATATACGGAGGAAGAGATAAGAAAGATTTGGGGAAGTAAGCTCTTGAGAGTAATGAAGTAAGTACAGGAAGCACCACTTTTTTTTCGTTGAAAAAACGTAGATAATACCCAAACAAGGATAATCAAAAAATATATAGAAATATCCTGTTATCATTTTTCGGAAATTATCGGGGCTGTCTCACCAATCGACAGCCTCTTTTGTAACCTACAGTTTAATAGTAAAAGAAATAAGACAGACCCTTATTCCCCTCTCTCTCTCTCACTATAGAATTTTCCTATTACAAATAGGGAAATTCTCCTTTAAAATAGGAATATTCCGTTTATTGTATCATTCTCTCCCACTTATCTTTGTGACATAAGAAAAACAAATTTTAAAATTAACGGATATGAGAACAAAAATACTGAAATACTTCGGAATGGTAGTTGTACTTGATAATAATGGTTAACCTAACCTCCTGTGAAGTATCCATAGAAAGTTGGTACGATGATGATGATTACAGCGAAATATATTACAGAACCACTCGAACTATGCAGCCGGACCTGGCAGGAAACTTGGGAACAAGACGGTGAATACTACACACAACGACTAGACTTTTACGAAAATAGAACAGGCACAGACATCATACGAATAGAACATCGGAACGGCTATGTAACCGAAGACAGGTACAATTTTGAATGGAGATGGGATAACAGCGCACAGACATGCATCCGTATGGTTTACGGTCCCAGTGACATTTCATATTTTTGAAAATGTATGGTTGGCCGGGAACTTCTTAAAAGGCACATTGGATGGTGTCAATGTAAATTTCACAGGAATCAGGTAAAAGAAAAAAAAGGAGATGATACCCAACACATATCATCCGCTCTCCCTTTTCCCAATACACTACTCACTCTTAATGCTATTTACCAGTTCTCATTAGCGATATGCCATGCCTTAAGCACCACACAAGCCACAATAATAATCGCTTTAATTAAAGCCGTAGCCAAAAGAGTAACGGATTAAGATCAACCTGTTCCGCAAACTGTTCCAACCATGCTTTCCCAATAAAATAAGCTATAACAATTCCGAGTAAAATAGAAGGAATAGAAACATATAAGAATATCACATACCAGCAGACGGAGAATGTTTGATGCTTCCGCACCATTCACTTTACGAATAGCTATCTCACTTTACTGCGACGTTGCGTTTCATCGTTTACATAACCTATCAGCCCCATAATCACTATAAGCAGGATAAAACCGGAAGTGATAAGGACAGAATTGCGGAAACGATATACATCTTTATAGATTTCGGACAGCATATCATCCCACTGTATGGAATGTTAAAAGCCACTTGTGGAAAAAGTTTTGTCCATGAATTCATTCAGGCGCTTCAAATTTTCATCGTAGGGTTCTTTCAACCGTACATTGAAGGTATGATTAAACGCATTACCACCTATCAGCACAATGGGTTGCTGCGCCTGATAGAAACTTTGATTGCGCACATCACGGAACACACCTACTATAGTTCCTTCCTTAATCTCATCAAAAGGTTTTCCTACGGCTCCATCCGTCCATTTCTTAAGCCGGACTATCTCTTCATTCACCAGCAGATCTTTGGCATGGGTCATCGGCTTTCCTTCTATAATCGTAATGCCTACCATCCGGATAATTAAAATCCACATAGTTCATATTAAGAACACCTATACGCTTGCCGTCACTGCCCATCAATCCTTTTGTCCAATATTGGCCCAATACACTATGGCTGGCTGTAGCCACGCTCTCTACCATAGGCTGACGCCGGATCTCATCGCGCATAAGTGAGGAAACAATTTCAATGTCTAGCCAACTTTCGGCTTCTACCAGTCCGGCAGTATTGATCCCCATATCCCTGTTCATCAAATGACTATACTGCATTAACGTAACCAGTAATAATCCCAAGACAAAAGGCACACCAGTAAACTGTATAAACAACAGTGACCGTTTCCATCCTTTTTACCATCAGTATAACGACGGAATACCTGTGTGACAGGAATATGTGAAAAAATACGTCCGGGCAATACACCTGCCAACAAACATAAAAAGTACAACAACCAGCAGCGGTACCCACAAAGTTCCCCATGTAAAGAGTGATGCAAGTCGCACCGACAGCAAATCTTCTATCAAATCCCGCGCATTGAAAATGATAAATGCACAGACCAGAATGGATACCAGAACAATAATGCCCGTTTCCATCATAAACATACTGAAGATATTCCCATTATTGGCACCATTGCACTTATGGACACCGACACTCTTGGCACGACGTCCCAAAGTAGCAATTACAATAAGCATATAGTTCATAATAGCGACAAAGAAGATAGAGAAACCCAAAAAAAGCCATAGATAACTAGACGCTTTGTTGTTTCTGAAGAAGTCTGATGCTTTGTTGCCAATGGAATGACACTGAGTTCCAGTTTCCAACCGTTATGTTCAGTCGGCATGTATTTCTCCACCATCCGCTGGATGTTATCGTTTTTACCACCTCTATATCCGAAAGCTTCTCCGGTCCGGAACACTGCATAAAAAATATCATTTCCTCCCCATCCGGCTCCATCCTTATAACCTCCTTCTTTATGTACACTTACTACAAAGTCTGCCTTAAACATGGTATTCTCCGGAATATCACGATAAACACCACGGACAATCATTTCAGTTTTCCGCTCCAACATTAACACTTTACCTATAGGATCTGCATCACCAAAAAACGGCGTGCAAAACTCTCCGGACACAAACAAAGTATTGGAGTTAATCAAATCGTTAGGATTTCCCTTTAAAAACCGGAATGCCAAAGGTTTGGAAAAACAAGTATCCACCATAAGACACTGTTCGTCATCCGACAACAATTGATTTTCATAATAATACTTACCGTTGGCTGTGTAAGAATTTATACAAGTAGCTTTTTTTCCACTTCTCCTGGCATATTCTCAGCCAAAGCCGCCGCTATCGGAGCAAAAACGGAATAATCATGAATATCCCCATCGTCAGCAATACGTAAC
>VOFJ01002507.1_pt1 | contig 94963 bp, 175 predicted proteins | sample 5384081 | NCBI WGS metagenome assembly VOFJ01 (sample SAMN12384729, study PRJNA508395) | human gut metagenome | isolation source: healthy gut I | host: Homo sapiens | reverse complement strand
ACCTTGCAAATGTGAATACAACAGGATATGTCCGTCAGCAGGTTCGTTTTGCAGATAAAAAATTATAATAAATTAAAGGAATTTCGAATAAAAATGTGAACATGCAGCAGTATGGGCTGGGTGTATCCATTGGAGATGTGGTTCATGCAAGGGATATTTTCTTAGACAAATCTTATCGGCAGGAGAATGGACGCAAGGGATTTTATACTTCTTTTTATGAAATCACGGATTATGTGCAGGATCTGTTTCAGGAATTAAACGGAGAACAGTTCAAACAGAGTGTCAGTGATCTGCATCAGGCATTTCAGGAACTGGAGCCTAATATGGATAATTCCACACAACAGAATCTGGTACTTGAAAAAGCGGATCTTCTGCTGAGCCGTACGAAGTCATTGTATGATGACATGAAATCGTACCAATCCAATATCAATGAACAAATTAAAGATGATGTTGACCGTGTAAACAAGATCGGAAACCGTATCTATGAACTGAACCTGCAGATTCAGAAAGTAGAAGCTGGCGGACAGGAAACTGCAATGACCCTGCGAGATGAGCGTGACAATCTGCTGGATGAGCTGGGCGGATACGGAAGTGTCTCCATTAAGGAAGATGCGACGGGATTTACGTATGTAGATTTTGAAAGCACACCGTTTATCGATGACAATAAGTGCTATAACATCGGACTGCAGGAAGACAAAGAAACCGGATTTTACACACCGTACTGGACGCAGCTTTCTGATGTGGACAAGCAGCAGTATGTCCGCGTATTTAAAAAGAACGAAGTGATTTCCACGGATTTAAATACCGATGTGGGAAGTATTAAAGCCAAACTTCTTGCCCGTGGGGACGGATACGGAACGTATCAGGATCTGGAAAGCGAAGAGGCGTATGACCGTATTTCCGGTTGTACCATGATGGAGACAGAAGCACAGGTTTCTGCACTGCTTCACAATATTGTGACAAAAATCAACGATGCATACTGTCCGAATAAGACAGTAGATACGGATGTCACCTATACCGATGCCGATGGGAATCAGGTATCATTAAAGGGAAAAGAAAGTTCTGGATGCCGCAAACTGTGCGGTCGGGGAAGACGGACAGCTGCCACCGAGGGAATTGTTTACCCGTGTGGGAATGGATCGTTATACCAAGGTGACAGGAGATGATGGGAATACCTACTATGTATACAACGAAGAGGACGAAAATGATCCCACGACGCTGTATTCCCTGAACAATATCAGCATCAATAAAGAGTTGCGCAAGCAGATCACACTGATGCCGTACAAGAATCAGAACGGTACGGATTATCCATTGGGTGAAAAACTGATGAGCCTCTGGAACGACAAGGAAATGACACTGAATCCGTACGACAAAAAGCCGTGTACGTTTGAAGGCTATTATGACAAGCTGATCGGGCAGATCGGAAATGATGGAAGCACTTTCCAGTCGGCAAGTGAGACACTGACGGGGGCACTGTCTTCCATCGACAACCAGAGACAGCGTGCAGACGATGGGCGTTTCCTCCGATGAGGAACTGACACACATGATTAAATTCCAGTCTGCATATAATGCGTCCAGCCGTTTTATGACGGTAATCAGTCAGATGACAGAACTGATCGTGACAGGATTGAAATAGAGATAAGGAGGCGTAGTTATGCCATCACAATTTTTTGGATTGAATATCGGGGCAAGTGCGTTGTCGGCATTTCAGACCTCAGTGAATACAGCGGCAAACAACGTTGCAAATGTGCAGACCAAAGGATATACCAGACAGACGGCAAATCTGTCCGCAACCGATCCGATCCGTGTATATACCAGATACGGCAGTGTCGGAACCGGTGTGGAAGTGACTTCCGTGACACAGGAGCGAAATCTCTATTATGATGAAAAATACTGGCAGAGTAATTCAAGCCGGGGCTTTTTCGAACAGAAACTGTATTATGTGGATCAGGTCCCAGACAATCTTCCGGGATGATGAGCAATCGCAGAAAGGATTTTCCAGTTATTTTTTCCCAGATGTTTAAGGATCTGGATACCTTAAAGACACAGGGAGAAGTGAAAGCCGTCCGCAATCAGTTTATTCATCAGGCACAGAGCCTTTGCACTTATTTTAATGCTTTGTCCAAGAGCCTGACGGAGATTCAGGAGGATACCAACGAAGAGATCAAGGCTTCTGTGGATAATATCAATTCCATTGCAGAGAAAATTTCGGTGTTAAACAAGCAGATTAACAATATTGAAGTGCGTGGTGGGCATGCAAATGAGCTGCGCGACCAACGCGCGAATCTGATTGATGAGCTTTCAGGGATTGCAGATGTAGAGACGAAAGAATTCGAGGTGACAAACTCCAACGGACAAAACTTAGGAGGAACCAATTACCGCGTATATATCAACGGACAGACACTTGTAGACGGAAACGATTACCGGACATTAAAATGCACCTCTTCAAAGTATCTGAATAATCAGATGGATGCCGAGGGCATGTATGCCATTACCTGGGAAAGATACCGGAATGGAATTTAATGCCAAAGGTGCCAGTGCCAACGGAAGCCTCAAGGCATTGTTTATGATCCGTGACGGAAATAACAATGAAAATATGAAGGGAACGGTCTCGGATGCAGATCTGTCTTCTATTACGATAAAGATTCCGGATACAAAAGTGAATGAACTTTCACTGGCGAATAAAGGCCGGATTATGGTAAATAATAAGTTTTATTACTATGATGGATGGACTGCAAAAAGTCGGTGAAAACAGGGGTAAACAGTGTAACATTTAAGCTTGCCCCGGAATCGCAGATGGCAGATCAGGCAGAAGTTGACCGTGTCAAGGGAGACGGGCAGAGCAATTATCTGACAACCGGTTCTTCCATGGATGCTATGGGGATTCCGTATTATCAGAATCAGATCAATGAGTTCCTGCGTAATTTTACCCAGGCATTCAATGATATTGAAAAACAGGGTGTTACATTAGATGGCGATAAAATGGGAGCCTTTTTTGTGGGAAACTTCCCCAACCGGAAACACGTTTGGTGCAGATGCGTGGGATGCGAAAGTACAGGCGGCAAAGAAAGACGGATGGACGACGGATATTGAACTGTCATCCGACGGGGACAGCTATTATCAGTTTACAGCGACAACCCTTGCAGTAAACAGCAAATCATTAAAGGATCCCAACTACTTTGCAACGTCAACCCAGATTACACAGGGGGGGCGAAATACGATACCGTTGAGAATCTGTTGAAGCTGCAGAAGGATGTGCGGATGTTCCGCGGGGCTTCTGCGGAGACGTTTCTCGAAACACTGATTTCAGATGTGACGGTTGACGTGAACAAGACAACAACAAGTTCCAATAATTATTCGAACCTGTCTACCGCGATTGCGACACAGCGTACCTCGGTATCCGGTGTGGATGAAGACGAGGAAGCGATGAACCTGATCAAATTCCAGAATGCATACAATCTGGCATCTAAGGTGATTTCCGTGATGTCGGAGATGTATGACAAACTGATCAATGAGACCGGGGTGGTATGATGCCTGTGGACGAAACCGTGTGAGCTGACAGTATAAAAACTTAGGAGGAGATCCTATGAGAGTTACCAATAATATGATCACAAGCAACACAAAGAGCAATATCAATGCAAATAAGGTGCTTGTGGATAAATATAATACCCAGATGACAACGCAGAAGAAGATCAATAAACCGTCGGATGATCCGGTCATTGCGATTCGTTCCCTGCGTATGCAGACCAGTCTGTCCCATATTGACCAGTATCTGAACAATAACATTTCGGATGCCAATTCCTGGCTGAATGTGACGGATACGGCGCTGGAAAATATGAAAACAATCCTGACGGATGTCCGCTCATTATGTGTCAAAGGGGCAACGGATACCTTAAAAAGAAGATGACCGCAGAACGATTCTGAATCAGCTGAAATCTTTAAGTGATCAGATTTATGCAGAGGGAAATGCAGATTTTTCCGGCAGAACGGTATTTACCGGGATATCGCACGACCGAGCAGCTGACATTTAAGACGGATGAAGAAACTACATCCTACACGATTGATCAGAAATTATCCTATAAAGATATTTCCGAGGCACGCTACACATACGGAAGCGTAGATGTACCGACGGATGCAGCAAACAGCTTTGATGAAACGATTTCCATCGGGGAAAATACCTACGACCGGCTGCGTCTGGCGTATGGAAAGATTAACGGAAAAGATAATTCGGATGGAACGGGAGCAATTGATCCGATTTCCAGTATGAGTTATACGACAGCTGCAGGAAAGAAAGTGGAATTAGACCTTGCACCGGGACAGACTAGAGGACAATTTGTAGATGAGAATGGGGCAGCAACCGGCAGTACGTTTACCATGTACGAATCCAAGGAGGAGTGGCTTAAGGCGAACAACAGGGGAAGCCAAAGTCGGAGACAATGACATGGTATTTATCAAAGATACCGGTGAAATGATTCTCGGAAAAGATTTGTCCAATACATTTAAAGAGGGAAAAGGCGGATCTTAGCATCACGTACACCAAAACTGGATTTGATGCAGGAGAGGTTCGTCCGGAATATTACTATGACTGTAAGATGAAAACTCCGGATATGCAGAAAGCAGTACAGTATACCAAGGAAGATCAGCCGATCAATTTCGAAATTTCCAGTGGAATCATGCTCGCGGCAAATACACAGGCGAGCGATGTTTTAAGCACTGACATTGGACGGGACATGACAGAGATGATGACGCTTGTTTCTGCTTCCACACAGGCACATGACAAAGTTTCACAAATTGAAAAGATGATGTCGATGGATAAGTATTCGGATGAAGAGAGTCAGAAGAAACTTCAGACCTATCTGGATGCTGCCAATAAAGAAGCTACCTATGCAGACGATAATCTGTCAAAAACCTACCAGCAGTTTATCTCGAATTTTGACGGATACCTGAATAAAGTAAATGTGGCACATACCAATGTGGGTGGATTGCAGCAGCGCGTGGAGACTGACAAAGACCCGTGTGGAAAACCAGAAAGAGACGGTAGAAGAATTGAAGTCTAACAATGATAACCGTGACATTTCGGATATTATCATTGATTACTATGCTGCTTACAATGCATATACGTCCAGTCTGACGGCTGCATCGAAAGTTGGAAGCCAGACATTACTGAACTATTTATAAAAACGCGGAGCGAAGGAGAAAGACCATGAAGGCTGATTCACGTATTTTTGGACAAATTGAAATAGAAGATGATAAAATCATCACGTTAGAGAAAGGTATGATCGGTTTTCCGGATCTCAATCATTTTGCACTGATTTATGATGAAGAGAAAAAAAAAAATACAATTCCATTATGTGGTTGCAGTCGATGGATGATCCGGACATTGCATTTCCGGTTATGATGCCGCATATCGTCAAGGAAGATTACAACCCGAATGTAAGTGAGGAAATGATTGCACCACTCGGAAAGCTGACACCGGAAAACACATATATTCTTGTGACGGTAACGGTTCCGAAAAAATATAGAAGATTTTTCCGTAAACCTGAAAGCACCGGTTGTGATCAATATGGACAACCGCAAAGGGGTACAGATGATTGTGGAGGATGATTATCCGGTAAAATACAAAGTATATGATGTGCTTAAGGCAAAGAAAGAAAAGGCGGGTGAATAAGATATGCTGGCATTGACAAGAAAAAAAAGGGGGAGGCCTTGTAATCAACAACAATATCGAGATCACCGTACTTGAAATCCGGGGAGACCAGATCAAACTTGGAATTACGGCACCGAAAGATGTTCCGGTATACCGTAAGGAAGTGTATCTTCAGATTCAGAAAGAAAACCAGGAGGCAATCAGCCTTGATGGTATCGAAGCATTAAAAGGAATTCTTGGATAAATCGGAAAAACAATCGGAGGGTGTTAAGTTTTTACTGACACGCTCCGATAATTATTTATAGAATGACAGTAATAGATTGGCTATGCAGCCGGCATAACCGGCGGCGGATGATGGAGACAGGAGGTAATCATCATGGCAATGGAGGCTATTAAAGGTGCAGGAATGACGTATCAGGGAAGCGTGTCATCTGCAAAGCCAGCCCAAAACAGATTCTGCGGTAAAAGCTGCAGAGACCGATGCACCTGAAAAGGGCATCGTATCGGAGAATATAAAGCAGGCTGGTGAGGAGAACGTAAACACTTCCCAGGGAGCAGATCAGCGGAATACAAATGCGCAGATCAAAAAGCCGTGGATGAAGTGAATAAAAAAGGCGGTCAACTCGGAAGCAATATTCGGCATTCATGAGGCAACCAATCGTGTGATCATAAAAATTATTGATAAAGATACCAAAAAGTACTCAAAGAGATCCCACCGGAGAAAACACTGGATATGATTGCAAAAGTGTGGGAACTTGCAGGCCTTATGGTAGATGAAAAAAAAGATAAAAAAAGGGGAGGGAAAATTATGCCAATCAGAATGACAGGTATGGTGTCCGGACTGGATACCGATTCTATCGTAAAAGAACTCGTTTCTGCATACAGTACCAAAAAAGGAAAAATACGAAAAAGAGCAGACAAAACTTGGCTGGAAGCAGGAGATCTGGAAAAGTCTGAATAAAGAAGTAAACAGTTTTTATAAGAGTGTTGGTAATCTGCGGTTTGACAGCGGATACAATACCAAAAGACAACATCGTCCGACAGCACGAAGGCAACCGTCAGTGCGAGCGGAAATGCGACTGTCGGAACACAGAAACTGCATGTGCTTTCTACTGCACAGTCCGGTTATCTGACGGGGGCTGAGATTAAGACAGCAGCCAACGAGAAAGTTACTACGTCTACAAAGCTTTCGGATCTGGGTGTTACAGCAGATGAAATTACCTTTAATGTGGGATGGCAAATAATTCTGCATCCGGAACCACAAAACAGATCAAAGTAGGAAAAGACAGCACAATCAGTGACGTTGTAAACCAGCTGAAGGATGCAGGACTGAATGCAAATTTTGATGCCGGAAACGGACGCTTTTATCTGAGTTCTTCAGATTCCGGATATGCAACGGATTTTAATATTACTGCGGACAGCAGCGATACAAATTCTACAACATTATTAAACGCACTGGGTCTGGGCAATACGGCAAAGAAGCTTGACGGAAGCGATGCGGTTATTGTTTTAAATGGCGTAAAATATACCAGTACAACGAATAATTTTTCTATCAATGGATTATCCATTTCCGTCAATGGAGTGACAGACAAAGTCGATGATCTTGAAAAGGTCGATGTCGATGCCTTAGATGACAGCAAGGCAGTTTCTATTTCCACAACGACCGATACACAGGGAATTTATGACAAGATTAAAGACTTCCTGACCAGTTACAACAACATCATCAACAAGATGACGAAACTGTATAACGCAGATTCTGCAAAGAATTACGAGCCATTGACAGATGATGAGAAGTCGCAGATGTCTGATTCGGAAGTAGAAAAGTGGGAGACAAAGATCAAGGACTCCCTGCTTCGCCGTGATTCCAATCTGAGCACGATTATGAATGCCATGACGACTTCCATGACCAAGGCAATTTCCATCAATGGAAAGAATTATTCGCTTTCCAGTTTTGGAATCAGTACACTTGGTTATATGAATTCGGCAGAGAATGAGCAGAATGCTTATCATATTGACGGTGATGAGGATGATGAAAATACATCAGGAAATAAAGATAAGCTGATGGCTGCATTAAGCAGTGATCCGGATACCGTGATTGATTTCATGAAGCAGTTGTCGACCAATCTGTATACGGCAATCGACAAGCAGATGCAGACTAATTCCCTGCGAAGCAGATACAGCATTACAATGATAAGGAGATGACTTCCCAGTATACAAGCTATACGAAGACCATTGCAGAGTGGGAGACAAAAATTTCGGATAAAGAAGATTATTATTACAAGAAATTCTCCAAGATGGAGACTGCGCTTTCCAAGTTAAACAGCCAGACAAGTTCTCTTTCAGGTATGTTCAGCAGTTAATCAGTATCATGCAGGGCAATCTTTTGCAAAATAAAATATACAGGAAATAATAGGGGGAATCAGGATGATTCAGAAAAATCCATATGCAGCGTATAACAACAGTAAGATCCAGACGGCAACACCGGCAGAACTGACGCTGTTACTCTATGAGGGAGCTATTAAATTTACAAACATTGCGATTGTTGCAATGGAAAAAAAATGATGTGCAGAAAGCACATGATAACATTATGAAGACGGAGAAGATCATCGAGGAATTTCAGGCAACACTCGATCACAAGTATCCGGTAGCCAAGGATTTTGAAGCAGTATATTCATATCTTCTGAAGCGGTTATTTGATGCGAATATCCGGAAAGATCCGGAAATCCTTGAGGAAGTTTTAAGGCATCTCCGTACCATGCGGGATACATGGAAAGAAGTTATGGCAAAGACCGCAAACGGAAACAATATCAAGACAAAGGAACCGGTAGCGTAATGCCGGCAGGAGACAGTATGCCAGATACATATATTGCAATTATGCTGCAGAGCCTGAAAAAAAAAAGGAACAGGTTCTGGATGAAATTATCCGGCTGGATGACCGGCAGAAAGATACCCTGACGGATCCGGAATGCCCGTTTGATGTGTTTGATGAAACCGTGGAGGCAAAAAGTGCGTGTATTGATCAGCTGAACCAGCTGGACAGTGGTTTTGAGAAGCTCTATGCACAGGTGGCAGAAGAACTGGATCAGAACCGTGAAGATTATGCAAAGGAAATTCGTGACATGCAGCAGTGCATTCGCCGGGTAACGGACAAAAGTGTCAAGATTCAGGCGCAGGAAGCCCGCAACAAAGAACTGATGCGTGAAAAAAGTTTGCCACAATTCACAGACAGGCAAAGGCGGTGCGGAAAAACAGCCGTGCGATTACCGGATACTATAACAGTATGAAAGAATGGTAGTTATTTCATAAAATGGGACAAAAGTGCTACTTGATAAAAAATATCATATGACTTATAATGACTTTGTTATATGACTGACGGATAATGTGGAGCACCACGTGAAGTATAACAAAGGCATGAGCCGTACCGTCTGGGCAAAAGATAAAAACCCAGGCGGTTTTTTTTGCGTTCATTTATATTTTCCGGTTTTTGGTAAATATATTGTATGAAAATAAAGACATGCGTGGGTATTGACAAAATGATGAACGTTAGTGTAATCTATCAATGATTAGAGAATACTAACCAATAAGAGAAGGAGGATCACCATGTTAGAAATGAAAGAGTGGGATGGATTCGAAGGACGTCTTTGGAAAGAAGAGATTAATGTCCGCCAGTTCATTCAGGATAACTACACACCATATGATGGTAACGAGGATTTCCTTGCAGAACCTACAGAGGCTACCAATAAGCTTTGGGGAGCACTGCAGAAACTGCAGAAGCAAGAGCGCGCAAAAGGCGGAGTCCTCGATATGGAGACCGAGGTTGTAACCGGTATTACAGCTTATGGTCCGGGATATATTGATGAATCTTTAAAGGATTTAGAGACAATTGTAGGTTTACAGACAGACAAGCCGTTAAAGCGTGCATTCATGCCTTACGGTGGAATCAAGATGGCTGTTCAGGCATGTGAGACATACGGATATCAGGTAAGTGACCAATTAAAGGAGATTTTTACCAAGTATCACAAGACGCACAACACAGCCGTATTCGATGCTTACACACCGGAGATGATGAAAGTACGTCACAATAAGATCTTAACAGGTCTGCCAGATACATACGGACGCGGACGTATTGTTGGTGATTACCGCCGTGTTGCTTTTATACGGTATCGACCACCTCATCGAGGAGAAGAAGAAAGATAAGGCAAACTGTGGCTGTGGTGAGATGACAGACAATGTGATCCGTTTAAGAGAAGAGATCGCCGAGCAGATCAAGTGTTTAGAGGATATGAAGAAGCTTGCAGAGATCTACGGATATGATATTTCCAGACCTGCAACAAACGCAAAGGAAGCCGTACAGTGGTTATACTTCGGATACCTTGCAGCAATCAAGACACAGAACGGTGCAGCAATGTCCGTTGGTCGTGTTTCTACCTTCCTTGATATCTACTTCGAGAGAGACTTAAAGAAAGGCATCATCACAGAGCAGGAAGTACAGGAATTGGTTGACCACTTTACCATGAAGCTTCGTATGGTAAAATTCGCACGTATTCCTTCTTACAACCAGCTGTTCTCAGGTGACCCTGTCTGGGCAACACTTGACGTTGCGGGTACAGGCGTAGACGGACGTTCCATGGTTACAAAGTCCGACTTCCGTTTCCTGCACACCTTAGAGAACATGGGACCGGCTCCGGAACCGAACCTTACGGTATTATATTCTTCCAGACTTCCGGAAGCATTCAAGGATTATGCAGCACGTATCTCTATTGATACAAGTTCCATCCAGTATGAGAATGATGATGTCATGAAGCCTGGATGGGGGGAGGAGTACGCAATCTGCGGGTGTGTATCTGCAACACAGACCGGGAAGGAGATGCAGTTCTTCGGTGCCCGTGCAAACCTTGCAAAGTGTCTCCCTCTACGCGATCAACGGTGGTGTGGATGAGAAGACCGGCCAGCAGGTAGGATAGGATTACAAGCCAATTACTTCTGAGTACCTTGATTATGATGAGGTTATGGAGAAGTATGATGCAATGATGGACTGGCTTGCAGATATCTATGTAAATACCTTAAACCTGATCCAGTATATGCATGACAAATATTACTATGAAGCAGCAGAACTTTCTCTGATGGATACTGATCTGAAGAGAACGTTCGCAACCGGTATTGCAGGATTTTCACACGTAATCGATTCTCTTTCTGCAATCAAGTACGCAAAGGTTAAAGTTATCCGTGACGAGAACGGAATTGCAAAAAGACTTCGAGATCGAGGGAGACTTCCCAAGATACGGTAACGATGATGACCGTGCCGATGATATCGGAGTATGGCTGTTACAGACATTCATGGATAAGTTAAAGAAGCATCACACTTACCGTGATTCTGAGCCTACAACTTCTATCCTTACCATTACTTCCAACGTTGTATATGGTAAAGCTACAGGAGCAATGCCAGACGGACGTAAGGCTGGCGAGCCACTTTCACCGGGAGCTAACCCAAGCTACGGCGCAGAGAAGAGCGGACTTCTTGCTTCCCTGAACTCTCTGACAAAGATCCCGTATGAGTGGGCACTTGACGGAATTTCCAATACCCAGACCATCAACCCTGGTGCACTTGGAAATGAAGAAGGCGAGCGTATTGAGAACCTTGTAAACGTTATGGACGGATATTTTGATCAGGGTGCGCATCACCTCAATGTTAACGTGTTTGGCAAGGAGAAGCTTATCGACGCTATGGAGCATCCGGAGAAAGAAGAGTACGCAAACTTCACCATCCGTGTATCCGGTTACGCTGTGAAGTTCATTGATCTGACCAAAGAGCAGCAGATGGATGTTATCGCACGTACCTGCCAAACGATCATATGTAAAATAAATCGGAGAGCAGCAAAGCTTTGGATATGTCCAATTTAAAGAGGTGACAGGTTTTTACCTGTTGCCTCTTTTATATTTTTTGCGTATTTGCTCATTTATAGTTGATGTATTAAAAACAGCTTAAACTAATGGCACAATATCCAAAACCATGCTATCATAAAAAAGCATATAGATTTTAAGAAACACCCAGACATAGATAGAAATGCGTGTAACATAAAATCCAGTCGAAGAAATGAGGTAAAAAATTTATGTTAGGAAATATCCATTCTATAGAAACATTCGGTTCCGCAGACGGTCATCTGGGTGTACGCTATCTGATTTTTTTGAAGGGCTGCAATATGCGCTGTAAATACTGCCACAACCCGGATACATGGGCAAAAACCGAAGGAGAAATGAAAAGCGCAGAAGAAATTTTTACAACAGGCGCTGCGGTATAAAAAAAGATACTGGGGCAAAAAGGGCGGTATTACCGTAAGCGGCGGAGAAGCAAGCACTGTTGCAGATTGATTTTGTCACAGAATTGTTTACGCTTGCCAAAGAAAAAAGGTGTCAATACCTGTCTGGATACATCGGGCAATCCGTTTACCCGTGAGGAACCATTCTATTCTAAGTTTGAAAAACTGATGGAAGTGACGGATCTGTTTATGCTCGACATAAAGGAAATTGATGAGGACGAGCATAAACAACTGACCGGCCAGACGAATAAGAATATTCTGGATATGGCAACCTGTCTGTCGGATCACGGTAAAGCGATGTGGATCCGGCACGTACTTGTGCCGGGCATTACCGATGATGATGGGCAGTTACACAGGCTCCGTGCATTTATTGATACGTTAAAAACCGTGGAACGTGTGGAAATTTTGCCATATCACACGCTGGGGGTATTTAAATGGAAAGAACTTGGGATTCCTTATGCACTGGAAGATGTGGAGCCGCCGACCAAAGAGCAGGTGGAACATGCACGGGAAATCATTATTCCCGGTTATAAATCCCTGATTGTATGAACAGGAGGGACATATGCAAAAAAGCAGCTGTAAAATTCCATCAAACAAAGAGAATGGGACATATGCACAAAAAGATAGCTGTGAAATCCCATCAAACAAAGAGAGTGGGACATATGTGCAAAAAAAGATAGCTGAAATATCCCGACAGAAAAAGAAAGAGGGACATAGAAGCAAGGAAAAAAATTGTATATGTCCCAACAGTATAGATGGTCGGGACATAAAGATAAAGAAAAACAGTATATGTCCCAACAGCACCAATAAGAAGGATATAAAGATAAAGAAAAATTGTATATGTCCAGACAGCAGAATAAGAGAACCATAGGGAGCAGTAAAAAGCTGCGTAGATCTCATTTTCCACCCCCCAAAAAAAAACTCAAAAAAGAATGCGCAGCAGAAAAGAAAAACATAAGGAAAAACAAATCATGATACAACCAGAAATTTTATATGAAGATGCACAGCTGATCATCTGCTACAAACCGGCAGGCATTGCAAACGCAGACCAAAAAAAAACTGGGGCAGAAAGACATGGTGAGCATACTTTTTAAATCACGTAGCGCAGGAAGGAACCGGACAGCCGTTTATCGGTGTAGTCCATCGGCTGGACCAGCCAGTGGAAGGCGTGATGGTGTTTGCAAAAACAAAACAGGCGGCAGCAAAATTGTCGGCACAGATGAAAGACCATTCCTTCGGGAAAAAAATATTATGCCAGAGTACAGCTTACGGAAGGAAAAAACTTTTGCGGAAGCTACCGGTCATGCCACAGAGGGAACGCTGCGGGACTGGATGCAGTTTGACCGGAAAGAGAATAAATCCTGTGTGGTGGAGCAGCCACGGAAGGAGCAGAAGAATGTAAACAGTAAAAACGGGGTGCAGGAAGCCTTACTGGATTACCGTGTCATAAAGGAAGAAGAAAAAAAACAGCGTTGCTGGATATCACGCTGCATACCGGACGACATCATCAGATCCGTGTGCAGCTGGCACATCTCGGAACGCCCATCTGCGGGGATCATAAGTATGGGAATGCTGCAGGCGGTATGCCGGAATTGTGCAGTTATCATATCGATTTTATACATCCGGTCAGCGGAAAAACGATGACGTATGATATAAAACCGAGAAATTTCGGAATCGCATTTTAGAATAGGTGGGATGCTCTGCTCAATCTTGACAATCGGCTGTGTTCGTCATATTATATATTCGGGCTTTTCTGCGCGTTTTGTGGGCAGAAAAGGAAAACTCTTACACGAGTATAACGTAAAAAAAATGACCGCACAGTGGTCGCAGAAAAGGAGAAAAAAGACATGGCGAAAGAGAAGAAACTTGTTGAAGCCATTACTTCCATGGAGGAAGATTTTGCACAATGGTATACCGACGTCGTAAAGAAAGCAGAGCTGATTGATTACTCCGCAGTAAAGGGCTGCATGATCATCAAGCCCGATGGGTATGCTATCTGGGAAAATATACAGCATGAATTAGACCGCAGATTCAAAGAAACAGGTGTAGAGAATGTATATATGCCGATGTTTATTCCGGAGAGCCTTCTGGAAAAAGAGAAGGATCATGTGGAAGGATTTGCACCGGAAGTCGCATGGGTGACTTACGGCGGACTCAATCAGCTACCGGAGCGTCTGTGCGTCAGACCTACTTCTGAGACACTGTTCTGTGATTTTTACAAAAAAATCTCATCCAGTCCTACCGTGACCTGCCGAAGGTATACAACCAGTGGTGTTCCGTTGTTCGCTGGGAAAAAAGGAAACCCGTCCGTTCCTGCGTTCCAGAGAGTTCCTGTGGCAGGAAGGACATACCGCTCATGCAACGGCTGAGGAAGCAGAAGAGAGAACCATCCAGATGCTGAATCTGTATGCAGATTTCTGTGAAGAGTTCCTTGCCATGCCGGTTGTCCGCGGACAGAAGACCGAGAAAGAAAAATTTGCAGGTGCCGAGGCTACTTACACCATCGAGGCACTGATGCATGACGGAAAAGCACTGCAGTCCGGAACCAGCCATAACTTTGGCGATGGATTTGCAAAGGCATTTGGCATCCAGTATACAGATAAAGAGAATAAGTTACAGTATGTACATCAGACATCCTGGGGTAATGACGACCCGTCTGATCGGTGCGATCATCATGGTTCACGGTGACAATGATGGTCTGGTTCTGCCACCTAAGGTAGCACCGACACAGGTAATGGTTATCCCGATCCAGATGCAGAAGGATGGCGTATTGGATAAGGCAAACGAAGTGCGTGAGCGTCTGGGGAAAAGTCTGCCGTGCAAAACTGGACGATTCCGATAAGAGTCCGGGATGGAAATTCTCTGAGCAGGAGATGCGTGGAATTCCGCTTCGTGTGGAACTGGGACCGAAAGATATTGCGGCAAATAAATGTGTGGTTGTCCGCAGAGATACCAGAGAGAAAAATTGAGGTTTCCCTGGATGAGATCGAGACAAAGATTCCGGAACTGTTAGAGACCGTTCAGAAAGATATGTTTGCGCGCGTGCAAAGGCACATCGTGATGCACATATCTGGGATGCACATAATTACGAAGAATTTAAGGATATTGCAGAAAATAAACCGGGATTCATCCGCGGAATGTGGTGCGGCGATCAGGCATGTGAGGACAAGATCAAAGAAGATCTGGCAGTAACCTCACGCTGTATGCCGTTTAATGATCAGGAACAGATTTCAGATGTTTGTGTATGCTGTGGAAAACCGGCACATAAGCTGGTATATTGGGGCAAAGGCATATTAAAAATCAGCCGGGATTATGGATTTCAAATAGGGGTTGGAGCCATGATTGAAAAGTATTTTAATGGTGTTATAGAACAGGTATATCACAGAATCGGAACCGCAGAAAAAAACATTGTTATGGCAAGCTATAACAATGACTTTTCTGTGTCCGGTTGGAGAATAAAAAACGTTATCAGGAAGACGATAACGTTTTTTTTGCCTGTTGTGAACTGCGATATGAGACATTGTCCGGGGCATATGCGCCTTTTTCTGGACATTATCTGTGACATGTTCCGCAAATTTGTAAAGGGAGATTTTGAAGCTTTTTTGCGCGAATGCGGAACTTATGAACTGCACCGGTCTTTGTTTCTTGGGTACTATGAAGATGGTATCTGCAAAAAGGGAAGAAGGGGGTGCTGTTAAATGAAGTGGAATATGACCAGCGGCGCATGACAGAAGCCATCGTTGCCATGCTGAAAAAACTCACGGAATACCGGCCGATTATGATTGTAATTAACCGTTTCCAGCTGGCAGGACGCAGTTCCATGGAACTTATTTACCGGCTGCTGACAGAACCGTGTACGGAAATCGGGATTGTGCTTGGAGTAAACGAAATGCAGCCGCGGCTGGATATGGCCGTCAACATGTGGGATGCAATCGTGGAAAAACTTGAAGACAGCAGCCAGATTTATCATATTGGAAGTTCCGGGAAACACAGAAACCGGGAGAATGCGGAGGATGTGGCAGAAGAGAAAAAATTACAGCCACATGCTTGCAAAGGTAGAGACAATCATTACGTTTCTGGATTGTGACCAGGCAAAATGGTACTTGCAGAAACTTGAATATAAACTTAAATTTGAAGATATTTTTTGTGGATGATATAACCCTGCGGGAATTTTATCTATTGTATACCCGTACCGCTATTTTGCGTGCAGAGCTTTCTAAGGCACTGGAGATAGTTGATTCAGCAATGCGTCTGCCATCCGTTTGCAAAGATCTGTTTTACCGCAGTGAATGTTCCTTTTTTAAAGGGAACGTGCCTGATGTATCAGGGCAAACTGCAACAGGCGGAAATGTATGCACAGTATGCCCGGGAGGAAGCACAAAAAAGTGGGAATGAGAAACAGATATTCAAGGCGGAACTCTTGTCTGTTATGGCGCGTATGTCCGGCTGGTACAATATTTTTTCTGTATACAGGATATCCCGATTCATGAAGGGCTGATTGAAAAGCTGATGCAGAACAATTACCGGAATCATCTGGCACATATTTATATTTATGCATATGATAATCGGCCGGAGATGGTTGCAAAGGCCTACCGTTCCGAGGCATCTCTTTTTTTATATTTCAGTAAAGGGGTGGCACTGGCAAAAGAGATTGGAAATGAGCAGCTGGTATATGATGCATATCAGAAAAAAACATTATGCTTGCATCAACGAATGGTATGAATGAGATTGCCATGCTGTATTCCGTGCGTACATACCAGTTCATGAAATCAAGGGATGATGTTTATGAGGGCAGAATTCTGTCCGGCATCGGATATAATCTGAGTGCCATGGGAAAAAACCGGCTTGCGGAGCATTATTATAACCGTGCCATTGAGGTGTTTTACCATTTGCGTCTTCCGGAGGATATTGCGGAAGTGTTTTACAACCGTGCACTGAATTATATTATGCAGGAGAACTATGCGAAGGCGGAACATGATCTGCTGATGGCGATGAAGGTAATAGAAAAACTGCATCTTAACAGTCTGCGTGTATGTAATCTGTCAAAATTATATGGTCTTTTAGCACTTGTGAGCATCATGCAGAAAGACCGGTTTAACTGTGAACGTTACTTGCTTAACTGCCGGCAGTTCCTGAATTATATTATTGAGAAAGAAAAAGAAAAATGAAAACGAGGAAATCATCCATGACTATGCCAAGTGTGATGAGGATATGTTTCTATACACATTTTCCATGGCAATGCTTAACCGCATGGATGGAAAGAAGGAAGAGGTACTGGTCAGTTTTGAACAGGCAGAGCGTTTCCTGCTTCAGGCAGAGGGAAATGAGTTTTTCAGTTATCGTTTATTCCGGAAAGAGAGAATGAAGCTGTTTGAGGAAATGGGGCGCAGTGAGCGCTGCCAGATGGAACGCGCAACGCTTTTGCAGCATGAGGAGATTAATTCCCAGGCGGCACGGCTGCTTCCCATGAATCTCCTGAAGGAAATTGATCTGGGAGAGCATCCGCAAACGTGTGCCGTGCGGGAGGAAGAAATTGAAGCCCTGATCAAACAGGAAGGCCTTTTACAGGATTATGCAACGTCCCGGAGACAGATGGAGTTTATTTCCACATGGCAGAAACTGATTGATGTGAACGGAAGCAACGTAGAGGGTATGGTACAGAATGCGTTCAATACGTTTATGAATCATTTCAGCCTGGATTGTGCATTGTATATCTATTACCATGAAGATGGTGCCCATGTACTTTATAACGATACCAAATGTGAGATGACGGAAGCGGACATTGCGGCGATCGGAAATACCATGCTGGAATATCCACAGGGGTTTGCGGTATCAAAGATCAGCGACAGTTTTCTGGAACATCAGGATACGATCGGTTATTTCGGAATAGATGATGTATGTTCGTTTGTGGCAGCACCGTTTCTCAAAAACGGAAAGCTGACCAGCCTTCTGATCACATATGTCCGCATGAAGGATAACTGGCATGGTTCGATCGAACGCTACATGCTGAATGAGGATGACCTGAGAATCTATTCCCCTGCTTTTTCGGGAGATGGAGTATTCGATCAATCGCATGGAGGCAAACGACAAGATTTATATGATAAACCGCAAGCTGCAGGAGGCTGCGGTTACGGACATGCTTACCGGTATTTATAACCGTGCCGGTATGTACGAAGAGATTCGGCAGATGATTGAGTGTTACCGTGTGTCAGAAAAGACACATCATGTCGGGCTGATGTTTATTGATCTGGACAATTTCAAGCATTATAATGATACATTCGGACATGACGTCGGGGGATCTGATTTTAAAGGAAATGGCAAAGATTTTCCGCAAGGCGGTAAAGGGAAGAGGATTTGTCGCCAGATATGGCGGGGATGAATTTATTATGATCTTAAATACCGATGCCCGGGAAATCCTTGAACAGATCGCAAAAAGGAATCTATGAGAAAATCAATTCCACGCAGGGATTCCAGCGGCAGATTGAAAATTATCTCGGCCATACGATCACGACGACCGAAAAATCGCGGATTACCTGTTTCCATCGGAATTGCAAGCGCAGGGGATGTGAGAAAAGAGGAAGATATTAATGAATTAATCCGCAGCGCAGATGAGATTTTATATAAAGTCAAAACAGGGGAAAAAGGACACTACGCATTTTTATGAAAATTCAATTACCAGAACACGTAAAGCAAATTATACACAGACTTCAGCAGGAGGGGGGTATGATGCCTATGCGGTGGGTGGATGTGTCAGAGATACACTTTTAGGACGCAGCCCACAGGACTGGGACATTACAACTTCCGCGAAACCGCAGGTGGTGAAATCGCTGTTTTCCCCATACGATTGATACGGGCATTGCACATGGAACCGTTACGGTTATGCTGGATCATACGGGGTATGAAGTGACAACTTATCGGATCGATGGGGAATATGAAGATGCCAGACATCCGAAGACAGTGACGTTTACGGGAAATCTGGTAGAGGATTTAAAACGCCGGGATTTTACGATCAATGCCATGGCATATAATGATACCGCAGGACTGGTGGATGCATTTGACGGGATTGGGGATCTCAAACGGCACGTGATCCGTTGTGTGGGGATACCGCATGACCGGTTTGGAGAGGATGCGCTGCGTATGCTCCGGGCCATACGCTTTGCCGCCCAGCTGGGATTTTCCATTGAGGAGAAAACCAGACAGGCTGTGGCAGATCTGGCAGACAATTTACAGAAAGTCAGTGCGGAGAGAATCCAGACCGAAATGGTGAAATTGCTCACCTCTGCACATCCGGGAGGATGCGTACGGTATATGAGCTGGGACTTTCCAGAGTATTTCTCCCGGAGTTTGACAGGATGATGGAAACCCCGCAGATTACGAAACATCATTGTTACAGTGTGGGGGAACATACCATTCATGCCATGCAGGAAGTCCAACAGGACCGGATTCTGCGCCTGACCATGCTGCTTCATGATGTGGCCAAACCGGTGTGTGTAACGACAGATGAAAAAAGGGCAGAATCATTTTAAAGGACATCCCGGCAGAAGGTGCGGAAATGGCACGGGTTATTTTGCGGCGGTTGAAGTTTGACAACGAAACAATAAAACGCGTATGCCTGCTCGTGCGCTATCATGATGACCGTCCGGCCGTGACACCGCGCAATGTGCGCCGTGCGATCAGCAGGATCGGAGTGGAAAATATGGAGGCTCTGTTTGCGGTAAAGCGTGCAGATACACTGGCGCAGAGCATGTATGAGCGGCAGAAAAAAGCTTTCCTATATTGATGCCTACGAAGAAACTTATCGTGAGATATTAAAAAGAACACCAGTGTGTGCAGAAAAAGGATCTTGCCATAAACGGCAGGGATCTGATTGTACAGGGAATGAAAACGGGCAAAGAAATGGGAGAAGTGCTGCAGGCGCTGTATGAACAGGTTCTTGATGAACCGCAACTGAATAATAAAGAGACGCTGCTTGCACTTGCTTTGCAATTGCAACAGACAAAACAGGAATAAATAAGACACCCTTTCCATATGATGAAAAATAGATTCAAGTCATGTGGGAGGGGTTTCATTTTGTATTATCAGCCGGAAGCAATGTTGGAGCAATATGACATAGAAATAAAACAGATCACGAAAGGCAGAGGTGTGTTTTGCTGTGAGACGGATCAGGGAAAAAAAGTACTTGCACCGTTTCGGGGATCTGCAGAACGCGCAAAATTTGTGCGCGAAATATTATGCAGCATGCAGGAAAAGGGATATCCGGTGGAACAGGTCAGTCTGACAAAAAGACGGGCAGTGTGTGGTAACGGATGAAAGTGGCATGCGTTTCTGGCTGAAAGATCTGGTAGAGGGAAATGAATGCCAGACAGGTCGGGAGAAAGATGTAGCTGCCGGTGCCCAGGCGCTGGCAGGGTTTCATTGCTGTGTTTCATCCTGTGTTACGGAAATTCCGGATTTTATGAAAAATACAAAGAATGAACCGGCAGTGCTCTATTACCGGCATTACCGGGAACTGATCCTGGTAAAAAATTTTGTGCAGTCAAGAAAAACCCGAAACGAGTTTGAGCGGTCATTCTGGGAACAGTATACGCATTATATCGCACAGGCGAAAGAAGCGGTCGGGATGCTGCAGGAGCGAAAAAAGACCAGGGGAGAACCAGGGGGTTTTGTCACGGGGATTGTAACCAGCATAATATGCTTCGTACAGCACAGGGGGTCCGGCTCGTAAATTATGAAAATCTGTTTTACGGAGAACAGATGGTGGATCTGGCAAACTATCTGCGTAAGATTCTGGAAAAAAAACAGTTGGAGTACGGACATGGGAAAACATATTCTGGAAGCCTATGAAAAGCAGAGAAAATTGTGCAAGGAAGAAAAACAGCTGCTGCATGTGCTGCTTCTGTTTCCAGAGAAATTCTGGAAAGTATCCAATCACTACAGTAACTCGCATAAAGCATGGGTATCCGGCAGAGATATTGAAAAAATTAAACCGGCTGATTGCAGCGGAGCCGGCAAGGGAACATTTTCTGGAAAATTTGTTTTCTTTTCTGTGAAGAATGAGCTATACTAAGGATATGAGAAGAGACAGAATTAAAAAAACAATTACATATTTGAGTCTGCTTTTTTGGCTGTGTCTGCTTGTGGCATGTGGACAGCAGGAGGAGACGACAGATGACGGAGTTACCTATTTTCATCATTCCATCGCAGACCGGAATACACAGGAAACACAGGAGAATTCCACGGAAACGGAAAAGTCCGAAGAGTTTCTGCTGACCGCAGTCGATCAGATTCAGGAAAGTCTCCAGCTGTACCGGTATGCGGATGGAATGGAATACCGGTATTATTACGGAACAGGCACCCGTTTTTATGACAAATACGGAAACCGGACACCTGTGACAAGTTTTGAACCCGGTCTGCTTGTGACCATCGGGGGGATGTAGACAGCGAAGGGATCCTCACGGAAGCCCGGATTTCGGATCAGGCATGGGTATACGACAATATCACCCGGTTTTCGGTAAATCCGGATCTGGACATGCTTAAAGATCGGAGATGGAAAATATCGCTATACGGATGACACGATTGTGTTTTCCGGAGATAAAAGAATCCAGATGACGGATTTGTCGGATGGGGATACGTTAAGCGTTGTCGGCAGGGATAAAAACATTCTTGCGGTGCGTGTGACAACCGCACAGGGAACGCTTTTGCACTGTCCAACACCAAACTGTTTGAAGAAAGTTTTTTTGCAGCTGGGCACAAAGATTTTTGCGGAAATTACACCGGATATGGAGATTCAGGTGCCGGAAGGAACCTATGAACTTCGCGTAGCCAATGACGGATGGGGCGGCAGTACGGAAGTGACGATTACGCGTGGAGAGACGACAAATGTGGATCTTGACACCTTAAAAGGCGAAGAATCGTCTTACGGAAAGGTGCAGTTTGTCATCGATGCAAAAGATGCGGTGCTGTCAATTGACGGAAAAGAAACGGATTATGAGAAGCCGGTGAAATTAACCTATGGAAGCCATACAATTACGGTATATTCTTCGGATTATGATACCTGGAAGCGGAACTTATATGTCAACTCGGAGAAATCGACAATTGTTATCAATCTCGCGGATGAAGATTCCAGTGAAACAGGCAGCAGTCAGAGCAGCTCAGAAAGCAGCAGCCAGAGCAGCTCACAGGGGAGCAGTCAGAGCAGTTCAGAAAGTAGCAGCCAGAGCAGTTCACAGGAGAGTTCCAGCAGTCAGAGCGAGTACAAGAACCGGCAGGAAGAGCTTGAGACACTCAAGGATCTGATTTCCAGTATGACATCCTCCAGTTCGCTTGTGTCAAAATGACGGTTTTCCGGACAGAATTTTGGTTGTTTTTAAGTGCCCCAAAGCCCGAAAATATCGCATTTTTCCTTGACAAAAGGATGGAAAACAAGTATAAATAGATTTGTAAGTAATTTGAGAGAAGGAACTCGAATTATATAATATAGGAATCCATAGGAGGAATTTTTAACATGAACAAAGCAGAGTTAGTTGCAGCAGTAGCTGAGAAGGCAGAGATTTCAAAGAAAGACGCTGAAGCAGCAGTTAAGGCATTCACAGATGTTGTTGCTGAGGAGCTGAAGAAGGGTGAGAAGATCCAGTTAGTTGGCTTTGGTACCTTTGAGGTATCTGAGAGAGCAGCAAGAGTTGGAAGAAACCCACAGACAAAGCAGGAAATCACAATCCCAGCTTCTAAGGCACCGAAGTTTAAAGCAGGTAAGGCTTTAAAGGATTCCCTGAACTAATTCTGGTGGAATATGTGGGAGAGCGTCATTGGACGCTCTCTTTTTCTGTTATAAGGAGAAATAATATGAGATTAGATAAATTTTTAAAAGTATCACGCCTGATCAAGCGAAGAACGGTCGCCAATGAAGCCTGTGATGCAGGACGTGTTATGGTAAACGGAAAACCTGCCAAGGCATCCACCAATGTAAAAGTCGGAGACGAAATAGAAATTCTGTTTGGACAGAAATCCGTAAAAGTGCGTGTTACGGATATTTCAGGATACGACCAAAAAAGAACAGGCGAAAGATCTGTTTGAATACATATCCTAGAAGTGTGGCGCATACTCTTTAACAGGAGGGCGCTTGTATGGAAGAAAGAGGACAGTCAAACAGCACAGGGCAGCATAAGCTGATCCTGCAGAACCGGAAAAGCGGAAGTTTTACCGGTGTAACGGATGTTGTAAATTTTGATGCCAATGAGATTATCCTTGACACAGAACTAGGACGGTTGACGATTAAGGGAAAAGAACTTCACGTAAACCGGCTGGAATATGCAAAAAAAGTGGGAAATTGATGGAACCGTGGATATGCTTCAATATTCCGGAACACCTGGCCGGGGTGTCTTTGGAAAGTGGTTCGGTTAAGTGGAAGAGGGCAGGATTTTTGTACATTTTTTTCTGTTTGGGATGATAGCATTTGCGGCATATGACGGAATCCGTGTAGTTCGTAGAATTTTTTCCGCATGGGATCTTTATGATTTCCTTAGAGGATCTGGTATACTGGCTGGTTATTTCGCTTTGTTTTTTTTCTGCATCTCTGTCAGGTAAATAATGGAAAAATCCGGGGCTATGTACTCCTGGGAAGCCTTCTGGGAGCGTGGATTTATTACAGTTTCTGCAGTCGGTTTGTTATGCGGTATCTGACGGAAAAGATTCATTATCTGAAAAAGAGGTTGAAAAAGTTCCGGGAAATGACTACAATAAAGTTAAATAAGCTTCGTAAAAAAAAAAGAAGCCTGAAGAATCGGAGAAAGAACATGAGAAAAAACTAAAAAGCGTCGCCGTGGAAGCGGTACTGCAGGAATCATGATCATTGTGCTTGCATTTTTGGTTGTCATGACGGTTCAGATCTGCAGGATACGTTCAAAAGATGCGGAATATGCGGCAAAAGAAAAAAGAATTACAACAGCAGTATGAGGAAGAAACCGAGAGATCTACGGAGATAGATGATCTTGAGACGTATATGAAATCCTCACAATATATTGAAGATGGTGGCAAAAAGCAAGCTTGGACTGACTTATAAGAATGAAATCATCTTCAAGGAAAAGAAGTAGAAAAAGAAGAATCTGTTTGAACAGGTTCTTCTTTTTCTTTAATGCATTGATGGAAGATTTGAGCGAAAACTTTTTTTGAAAACCACAGAAAATCTGACAGAATATGCGTCATTGTCTGTGTATACTTGTCCCTCGAAAACAATTTTTTGGAGGTGTATCATGCGTACAGGACAATGGAAAACAATGGGGATAGGATCGCTGATCGGAAAAATGATCTATGCAGTATTCGGGCTGGCGGCAAGTATGTTATGTATCATGGGATATTATCCGGTGGTGCCGGCATTTTACACGGCATGCTGTCTGGATAAAAAGAGAAATTTTCTGCTATACATAGGACTGGTTGTGGGAATGGGCTGGTGCATGCCGGTGGCTGCGATTGTAAAATATCTGTTTATTCTTTTTTGTACTGGGAATCGCAATCCGGTTTTATATATGGGCGGAAACAGGCGCTGCAGCGGATGGACGGCAGGAATGATTGCGGGAATTACAACGATCGCGATGAATACATCGGGACTTCTGATTCTGAATATGGAGAAAAAGGCATTGATCCTTGGCATCAGCGAAGGTGTGATCGTGTTTGCACTGGCAGTATTGTTCCAGTATGGAATCGGAATGGGCAGTCAGATTTTCCGGGAGAGACATAAGAACCGGGTGGAACAGGAAGGCGTGGAAACGATGGTTGGAATGGACCCCTCAGGGGCGGATTCATGCATTTGCAGAGGCAGTTGACGAGCTTTCCGTGGCATTTGCCGCGATGGACGGCAGGCAAAAGCCAAAACAGCAGGACCATCATCTGGATATTCTTGCCCAGGAGATTACCGGAAAGTTGTGTGCGGACTGCGATGGATGTGTCGTGTGTTTAGAGCAGCAGAAACCGGATTTCTGGATAAAAATCCGCCGGATGCTGCAGGCAGTTGCACAACACAGTACCAAAGAAGAAATTTTTAAGTCAGAATTTTATGGAAGAGTGTCCGCGTTATTCCGGGATGGTGGAAGAGGCAATCTGGGCTTTTTCCCCGTATGGAACTCAATGAGGCATGGTATCACCGCCTGCAGGAGAACCGCAAGGTAATCGCGGATCAGCTGGATGCGATGGCGGATGCTTTGCAGGACTGGGATCAGGGAATCCGGTGTATGGATCGGACAGAGCGTGTTCTGCTGGCAAAAATTGCGTTTGAGACAAGGGAACGGGGACTGGATGTAAAAACAGATACATGTTTATGAGGACAAAGAAAAGCGGCGCATGGTGACCGCTTTGGTGGCAAGTAAGTGGGGAGGCGGAATTCCTGTTAAAAATTATCGAAAAGCGCTCGAGCGTGCTTCAGGCATGGCGGTCTGGCTGAAAGAGGATACCAGATCCATACTGACACAGGAACCGGCTATGATTACAGCGTATGAAGATACCTGCTTTTATGCATTATCCGGGGTTGCTTCGGAAAAAGAAGAGGGATCGAGTGTCAGTGGAGATAACTTTTCTCTGTTTTCGATGGAAAACGGGCATTATCATGTATGTGTCTCCGATGGTATGGGAAGCGGACCGTCTGCATTCCGGGAAAGCGATATGGTGGTAGAGCTGATGCAGAAATTTATGGAAGCAGGATTTCCTCAGGAGACGGCTATCCGCATGATGAATTCGGCAATGGTTCTGCAAAGGGAGATCGTGAGTCTTACTCTACACTGGATTTCATGGATCTGGATCTGTACAGTGGGCAGATGACGATTACCAAAATCGGTGCAGCAGCATCTTTTTCTGAAACATAAAGACCGGGTGGAGTGCCTGCGGGCGTCCACACTTCCGGCGGGAGTCGATGCGTCCTGTACCGGGGATGTCATCCACAGAAAGCTCACACATGGGGATTTTCTTGTCATGGTTACGGATGGTGTGTTAGAATATCTACATGTGAAACATCCGGAAGAAAAAGCTCGCGGAAATGATAAAAGAGATAAAAACAGAGAACGCAGGTACTTTTGCTGAAAAGCTGATGGAACATGTGATGCTTTTTACAGGAGGACATGCACCGGATGATATGACAATAGTGGTAAGCGGAATCTGGGAGAAATAATGATCGTACAGGTAGAAAAAAATTTATGAGAAAGTGGAATATGGTGCCGGAGGGGCAGGCAGGGTACTCGTTGGAGTGTCCGGCGGTGCGGACTCTGTCTGTCTGTGCCTGATTCTGTATGAACTTTCCACGAAAATGAATTTTTCACTTGAGGTTATCCACGTGGAGCATGGAATTCGTGGAGAAGAGAGTAAAAATGATGCGGTGTTTGTGGAACAGCTCTGTAAACAACGGGGGGATTGTCTGTCATATCCGGAATGTTGATGTTCCACGTTATGCCAAAATACATCATCTGGGAGAAGAAGAGGCGGCACGAATTCTGCGATATCAGGTGTTTGCGGATGCAGCCGGGCAGGACAGAAACGTCCGGATCGCACTGGCGCATATCATATGGAAGACAATGCGGAGACCATGCTGTTCCGGCTGATCCGGGGGAGCGGACTGGATGGACTGTGCGGGATGCGTCCACAGCGGACAGGAACAAACGGGGAAATCTATATCCGTCCCTTTTTGCAGTGCAGCAGGGAACAGATCGAACAATTTCTGGAGGAGCGGGGGCAGGGATATTGTATGGACAGTACCAATGCCAACGAGTCCTACAGCAGAAACCGGATGCGAAAGAGGGTGCTTCCGGAACTGATACAGATGAATCCGCAGGCGGTACAGCATATGCAGACGGCGATGGAACAGCTGCAGCAGGTAAGAGATTATCTGGAAGAAGAGACGGTTTCCCTGGAGAAAAAATTTATTTCCGGGGAGAGGAAAAATGTGAAACTGGATACGGACGGGCTGGCAGAGCTTTCGCAGGCTGTCCGGATGCGGCTGATCCGCAAAGCTGTCTGGAAAGCTGCCGGAGCATGCAAAGATATTACGGCGGCACATTTGCAGGCAGTGGCGGACCTTCTGGAAAAACAGACCGGAAGATATGTAAAACTGCCCTATGGGCTGACCGCCACAAGAGTTTACAATGTGATCGAAATCATGGGAAAAAGAAAGGAAACGGAAAAGATCTGTCTGCCGATAGATACGACCGGCTGCCGGAAAATCTGCTGGCTGGTGAATGGAAATTTTCGTTTAAAAAGTTTCTGTATGATGGGAATACCGATAAAATTCCACGAAAAAATGTATACGAAATGGTTTGATTATGATAAGATAAAAGATAGTTTAGCTATACGTAACCGCCGAAAAGGAGACTATTTTGTGCTGGATGCGGCAGGACATCACAAGAAGCTGGAGGATTATTTCGTCAATGAAAAGATTCCGGCATCGCATAGAGATGAGCAGCTGCTTCTGGCCGGGGAGGATGAAATCTTCTGGATTGTCGGAGGGCGTATGGCATATGGCACAGGGATTTCCGATGCAACCCGATGGGTGTTGGAGATCACTGCCAGTAATAGCAGCCATTGAAGGAGGATAAGAGGATGGATTACAGTAAGAAACATGAGATATCGGTATATCTGACCGAGGAACAGTTAAATCAGCGGATTGCAGAGATCGGTGCACAGATCACGGAACGTTTCAAAGGCGAGTCGGTTTATCTGGTCTGTATCCTGAAAGGATCTATCTTTTTTACAACAGAACTTGCAAAGCGGATTGCGCTGCCAATGACGATCGATTTTATATCAGCATCCAGTTATGGAGCACAGACCCATTCTTCCGGTGTCGTAAATATCAAGAAGGATCTGGAACAGTCGATTGAAGGAGAGAACGTGATCGTTGTGGAAGATATTGTGGATTCCGGAAATACATTAAGCCGGCTGATGCAGCTGTTTGAGAGTCGTAATCCAAAAACTCTTACGATCTGTACGCTGCTGGATAAACCGGATCGCCGGGTGGTAGAAAACCTGCAGGTGGATTATACCGGATTTGTGATACCGGATAAGTTCGTAGTCGGATTTGGTCTTGATTACGATCAGAGATACCGTAATCTTCCGTATATTGGATTCGTGGAAGATGCGGATTAAAAAAAAGGAGAGTAGTACATTGAATACAAAAGAACAGACCCCGATTTGGAGGATTTGGTGTCTATGCGATGCTGATCCTGCTTGTGATTATTTTGTGGTATACATTTACCAACAACAGTACAACCAGTGATTTCACACAGAATAATCTCTGGAAAGCCATCAGTGAGGAAAAGGTTGTCAGTATCCGGGTAGAGCAGAACCGTGAAGTACCGACCGGTTATCTGAATATCAAACTGAAAGATGGTTCTACGGAACGGATGTATACCTCAGATGTGAACGAGATCCAGAAAGAATTAAAAGAAAAGGATTTTACCCAGTTTGTTGTGGATGATGATGTGCCGTCAGAGAGCTGGATTATGACACTTCTGCCATATCTTCTTATTTTTGGTGCTATCTTCATTCTGTTTATGATTATGAGCAACAATGCGGCAGCAAACAACAGCGGCGGTAAAATGATGAATTTTGGAAAAAGCCGTGCAAAGCTTTCCACCGAGGAAGATAACCATATGACATTTGAGAATGTCGCCGGTCTGAAAGAAGAAAAAAGAAGAACTTGAGGAACTGGTGGACTTTCTGCGTGCACCAAAGAAGTATACAAACCTTGGTGCACGTATTCCGAAAGGTGTGCTCTTAGTCGGACCTCCGGGAACCGGTAAGACACTTCTGGCAAAAGCCGTTGCAGGCGAGGCCGGAGTACCATTCTTCAGCCTGTCCGGTTCTGATTTCGTGGAGATGTTCGTCGGCGTCGGCGCTTCCCGTGTCCGTGATCTGTTTGAGGATGCCAAGAAAAATGCACCGTGTATCGTATTTATCGATGAGATTGATGCTGTGGCCAGACGCCGTGGTACAGGTATGGGAGGCGGTCATGATGAGCGCGAACAGACCTTAAACCAGATGCTTGTTGAGATGGATGGATTTTTGGTGTTAATCAGGGAATTATCGTGATGGCAGCCACGAACCGTGTGGATATTCTTGATCCGGCGATCATGCGTCCGGGACGTTTTGACCGAAAGATTGTAGTCGGAAGACCGGATGTGGCAGGCCGTGAAGAAATTCTTCAGGTTCATGCAAAGAACAAGCCGCTGGGAGATGACGTTGATTTAAAACAGATCGCACAGACGACTGCGGGATTTACAGGAGCAGATCTGGAGAATCTGCTGAATGAGGCTGCTATTCTTGCAGCAAAAGAAAGCCGGGCATATATTCAGCAGGCAGATATCCAGAAAGCATTCATCAAAGTGGGAATCGGTGCGGAGAAACACAGCCGCGTGATTTCCGAAAAAAAAAAAAAATTACAGCATATCATGAATCCGGACATGCCCTTCTGTTTCATCTTCTGCCGGATGTGGGATCGGTGCATACGGTATCCATTATCCCAACCGGTGCCGGGGCTGCGGGTTATACCATGCCGCTTCCGGAGAAGGATGAGATGTTTAACTCCAGGGGACGTATGCTGCAGGAGATCGTGGTAGATCTCGGAGGACGTGTTGCAGAGGAACTGGTATTTGATGATATTACCACAGGTGCCTCCCAGGATATCAAGCAGGCCACCAAGATGGCGCGCGATATGGTGACACGGTATGGAATGTCCGAAAATATCGGCCTGATCTGCTACAAAGATGATGACGATGAAGTATTTATCGGACGTGATCTGGCACATGCACACAGCTACAGTGAGGGAATTGCCTCTGCCATTGATGTGGAAGTAAAGCGTATCATTGATGAGTCTTATGAGAAGGCAAAAACAATCATTGCCGAGCATCGGGATGTGCTTGACCGCTGTGCAGCACTTCTTCTGGAGAAAGAAAAAGATTACACGCGAAGAGTTTGAAGCATTATTTGAAGCATAAAAAGATCTGGATGGTCAAAATGACAGAAAAAGGCTCTGTCGGGAAAAATTTTCCGGCAGAGCCTTTTTACTGTATACATAGTGCACAAAAAAACGATGTCAAACTTTTTGTGAAGTTTGTGCACACTTCTGTGTAGATCCATGGTACTATAATCACTGTAAAAACCCCCCAATACATTATATATAGTTTTTGCTATACCCCATAGTAAAAATACCTTCTCCTAAAAAGGCAGCGTTCGTAGCTGTCTTTTTTTTTATTTATTTTTCAACTCTTACAATGACAATTTTACTTCCCGGTTCGTGTGTTCATAGTGGCGCAGTGTCACACCGGCGGCGCGCAGCATTTTTTGATGCGATTACACCTGGGGTAGAAGCGTATTTGTCACTGTCGTAAACAACTTCACGGATACCACACTGGATAATGGCTTTGGCACATTCATTGCATGGAAAGAGCGTAACATATATGGTGGATCCTTCCAGGCTTCCGCCCCGGTAGTTGAGAATGGCATTCAATTCACTGTGGGTAGAGTAAAAGTATTTGTTGTCATCGCCTTCGCGTACCCATGGGAAATCATCATCGGAACATCCTGTTGGAAATCCATTATATCCCATGGAAAGAATTTTGTGTTTGTCACTGACAATACAGGCTCCAACCTGTGTGTTTGGATCTTTGGAACGCATACCGGAGAGCATGGCAACGCCCATGAAGTATTCGTCCCAGCTGATGTAGTCCTGTCGTTTTGTGCTCATATGTGTTAGCCTCCTTTGCAGTTTCTGTAAAATAACGAGAGGGGCAATAAGTCAATCCTGACTTTTTTGCCCCCTGGATATTGTAATATCTGATTATTTGGTTCCAAAGATACGATCACCGGCATCTCCCAGACCCGGAACAATATATTTATGTTCATTTAAATGATCATCAAGTGCTCCGATGTAAAGATCAACATCCGGGTGAGCATCGGTAAGTGCTTTTACACCTTCCGGTGCAGCAATGATGCACATAAAACGAATGCTTTTTACACCCTTGTCTTTCAGCATCTGGATTGCTGCGATGGCTGATCCGCCGGTAGCCAACATCGGATCTACGACAAATACTTCGCGGTTGGCACAGTCTGCCGGAAGTTTGCAGTAATATTCAATTGGCTTTGCAGTTTCCGGATCACGGTACAGACCGATATGTCCTACTTTTGCAGCCGGAATCATTGCCAGCATACCTTCTACCATTCCCAGGCCTGCACGGAGAATCGGTACCACTGCCAGTTTTTTTCTTTTTAATTCTTTTTACGGTCGTCTTACAGATCGGAGTTTCGATCTCCACATCCTGTAACTCCAGATCACGGGTTGCCTCGTAACACTCAAACATTGCAACTTCGCCTGCAAGTGTACGGAAATCCTTAGAGCCGGTCTCGGTTCTTCTCATTAATCCGATCTTGTGCTGGATCAGTGGATGATCCATGACTACTACTTTTCCCATAAATTTATGCTCCTTCTTCTTCGTTGTTAAATTTTTTCACAAGTTTTTTGATTGATTTGCGCAGCGTTTCATAACAGAGTCCATAGGCTGGCCAAAGCGCCTCCGTATGGATCTAATATTTCCAGTTCGTCCCCGACATATTTGGTAAGAACCTGTATATTTTCCGGAATCGCATTTTCAAACTGCTCCAAAATGCGTTCCCGGTGAATTTCTTCCATGGTGATGACAAGGGCATCTTCTGTCAGATCTTCCTCCGTCAGCTGCTGGGAAACATAATTTTCCATATTGATACCGTTGCTGATCAAAACAGCTTCCGCCTTTTGATTCATCGGCTCCTGAAACTGTACAACAAGGCCACGGGATAAAATCTCCAGCGGATGCCGCAGGGTAAAATCTCCCATGATACCGGCTGCCATTGCCTCGCGACAGGTTCCCGTCTGGGCAACGAAAATCAGTTTGTTATACTTCATATGATTACTCCTAATCGCAATGTATTACGGTATGACCGGCGGCTTTGAGCAGACGATTCATAATTGCCTGTCCGATCCGCGGGGTCTGAAAGCTCTCTGAATAAATGGCATCTACGTGCAGTTCATCACATTCTCGCAAAATCCTGTACAGATGCTGTGCAATGGCATCCTCATCCAAACGGCTGCCCATGGAAAGAATGACATCGGCGTGATAAGAAGGTCCCGGATTCTTCCGTGGCAATGACAGCCACTTTCTGTCCGTTCTCCTGCTTTTGGTGCACCAGTGCATTGATCTTGGAAACAACAGCATCCGATGGTCCGTCTACGATTACCATATCGGCTTTTGGGGCATAATGTTTGTATTTCATACCCGGAGCTTTCGGTTTGCGTGTGTCATCTGCAGCAATAATGCCCGGATCAATGATAACCTCTTCGCCAAGCACCTCGGAAAGCATCTGCGGCGTAATGTAGCCGGGACGCAGTACCATAGGTTTTGATTCGGTCAGATCAATGATGGTAGATTCAATGCCGATACCGACCGGGCCGCCATCTAAAATCATGGCAATCCGACCGGATAAATCCTCTGCAACATGAGAAGCTTCTGTCGGACTCGGACGACCGGATGTGTTAGCACTTGGCGCAGCGATCAGACATCCGCTTTTTGCGTATCAGATCAAGTGCAACCGGGTGATTCGGCATCCGTACAGCGACAGTATCCATTCCTCCGGTTGTTGCCATCGGAACGGCATCGCTTTTCCAGACGATCATCGTCAGGGGCCGGCCAGAAAGCACCGGCCAGTTTGCGGGCAGCCTCCGGAACTTCACGTGCAACACGTTCCATATCGGAAAAGTCCGCAATGTGTACGATCAGGGGGTTGTCCGAAGGACGTCCTTTTGCTGCATAGATTTTGCGGGCAGCTTCCGGATGCAGGGCATCTCCGCCAAGACCGTATACCGTTTCTGTCGGAAAAGCGACCAGTTCACCCTTTGCGATCAGACGTCCGGCCTCTTCCATAATTGTTTCGTCAATCTGTTCGGGATTGACACGTTCTATTTTTGTATTCATCATATTCACACTTTGCTTTCCGCTTTATATCCTGTCTATTATAGTCCATAGGCTCTGGGATTGTCAATCGGATTAGCCGGCTGCTAAAGAAAATAATTGGTGAAAATGATAAAATATTCTAAAAACTATGGAATTTTATAGACAAAACGACGAATAATGAGGTATAATACATCCATCGGGACGGAGGAAGGCTATGAAAAAAGACAACAGATCCGTGATACAGACATTAACACTCATTTTTCAGTTTGGAATCAGTATGCTGGTGCCGATTTTTTATGCAGTATACTGGGAGTGTGGCTGGGAAATCTGACAGGGATTAACTGGTTAATGATTCCGTTTTTCTTTATGGGAGCTTTGGCAGGGTTTACGAATATTTATAAGACAGTAAAGGAAACTATACAGGCAGGAGGAAAAGAAAGAAAACCATGTTAAAAAGGATTAACGAAGCATTACCGGGGCTGGTCGTCTCAATTTTATTATATGGGGTGATTGTAGAACTGATCGGGGGTATGGTTTGTAAAGGACAGGATTGCATATTCCATCGGGGTATGGTTTGGCATTGCAATTGCCGTGGGGATGGCAATCAATCTTGCAACTGTGATCTTTGATTCTGTTACGATGGGGGACACCGCACATGCGACGCGAAGAATTGTCACAAAATCAATTCTTCGTTATGTAGTAGTGGTGATTTTGTTCGTGTTATTTGGGTATTTTCAATGGGGAAACCTGATTGCGGCTTTTCTTGGGCTGCTTGGTTTAAAAATTGAGCATATCTTCAGCCTTTATGGGAGAAAGTAAAAAGGAAGGAGGTGATTATATGAATGAGGGGATTTTACTGGCGTCGGATATCGACTTTATGATTCATGGAATTTTTTTAAAGTAAAAGTATTTGGTCAGGAAGTCTGGATCACCGACAGCCACGCATGTATTTTGATTGTTATGGCAGTAATGGTTATTTTTTGCTGTGATTGCCAATCGCAAGTTAAAGCATGCCACCGAAAAACCGGATACTTTTCAGAATATAATCGAGCTGATTGTAGAAAAAATTAGACGGAATGGGTGGATTCCACCATGGGAAAGTGGGCACCCAGATTCGTCAACTATATCAGCACGATTTTTATTTTTTATACTGATGAGTAACATATCTGGATTGTTTGGCCTGCGCCCGCCAACGGCAGATTACGGAACCACGCTTGCACTTGCACTGATCACATTTTTCATGATCCGTTTCAACAAGGCAAAACACCAGAGTCTGAAAGAAATATGGACAGGTATGTGTTCACCGCTTCCGCCATGGCTTCCACTCTGGGCGCCGATCAACATTATCAGTGAGATTGCAATACCGATCTCATTGTCGCTGCGTCTGTTTGCAAATGTGTTGTCAGGAACCGTAATCATGGCACTGGTATACGGTTTGCTTGGGGTAATTGCAACGGCATGGCCGGCAGCACTGCACGTATATTTTGATCTGTTTTCCGGAGCAATCCAGACGTATGTATTCTGTATGCTCACAATGACTTATGTGTCACAGGCGTGTGGAGACTGAAATGCATCCTCAAGATGCATTTCCTACGCAAATCGCTTCCGCGTAAGCGGAACTCTCATGCGATTTGCTCCTTGTATCAAAACAAGTATTTAATTTAAGGAGGATTTTACTATGAATATTTCAGGACAGGATTTAATCAGAGCATGTTCGGCTATCGGTGCAGGACTTGCAGTTATTGCAGGTATCGGACCTGGTATTGGACAGGGTATCGCAGCCGGACACGGACACAGCGCAGCAGCCGTGGGACGTAATCCGGGGAGCAAGGGGACAGATTATGTCCACCATGCTGTTAGGTCAGGCGGTTGCAGAGACGACAGGTCTCTATGGTCTTGTTGTCGCACTGCTTTTACTTTTTTTGTACATCCGCTTGGATAAAGGAGGGGCAAACGAGTGTTAGCTGCACAGGAATTTTTATTTGATTTAAATCCACAGCTGCTCTTTGATGCTGCCCTGCTGGCAATTGCAGTATTTTTCCTTTATATGCTGATGTCATATCTGCTGTTTAATCCCGCGCGGAGAACTTTTAAAAGACCGTCAGGATCACATTTCATCGGAACTGGATGAGGCCAGCGCCGACAAAGAAAAAAGCAGCAGCGCTGAAAGCGGAGTATGAGGCAAAGTTAAAAGAAATTGACAAGGAAGCGGAAACGATTCTGGCAGATGCCAGACAAAAGGCGTTAAAGAACCAGAACCGCATTGTCAATGAGGCAAAGGAAGAAGCTGCACGCATTGTAAAACATGCACAGGAGGAGGCACTTCTGGAAAAAGAAGCATGCCATGAATGATATGAAACAGGAAATGATCACTGTGGCATCCCTGATGGCACAGAAAGTTGTGGCATCTTCCATTACCGCAGAGATTCAGAGCACACTTGTGGATGAAACATTAAAAAAGAAATGGGTGAATCGACATGGCAAAATTAGTATCCAAAACATATGGGGATGCTTTGTTTGCGCTGGCGGTTGAAGAACATATGGTGGATCAATTATATGAAGAGGCGCAGGCTGTTGCACAGATTCTGCGTGAAAATACAGAACTGACCCGCCTGATGAATCATCCCAAAATCGAAAAAAGAAGAAAAAGTCAGACTGATCGAGGATATTTTCAAAGGACGTATCGGTGATGAACTGGTGGGACTGCTCAGGATGCTTGTACAAAAAAGGGCATTATAAGGAGACCGATCAGGTATTCGCTTATTTTATTGACCGTGTCAAAGAGTATAAAAAAATAGGTACTGCCTATGTCACATCGGCGATGGAACTGACACCGCAACAGAAACAGGCGGTGGAACAAAAAGCTGCTCGACACGACAAAGTACGTTCAGTTTGAGATACATTATACCACGGACCCCGCACTGATCGGAGGCATGGTCATCCGGATCCGGGACCGTGTTGTGGACGGCAGTGTCCTGACCAGACTGGAACATCTGACAAGAGACTTAGAACGTATACAATTGAAAGTAGGTGAGTGCGCTCCATGAATTTAAAACCAGAAGAAATCAGTTCTGTCATTAAGGAGCAGATCAAAAGATATGCTTCCCAGCTGGAAGTGGCAGATGTGGGAACCGTCATTCAGGTGGCGGACGGCATTGCACGTATCCATGGACTGGAAAATGCGATGCAGGGAGAATTGTTAGAATTTCCAGGAGAGGTATACGGTATGGTACTGAACCTGGAGGAAGATAATGTCGGTGCGGTACTTCTCGGAAGTCAGCACAATATCAATGAGGGAGATACGGTTAAAACAACCGGACGTGTGGTAGAAGTGCCGGTAGGAAATGCACTGCTCGGACGTGTTGTGAATGCGCTCGGACAGCCGATTGACGGCAAAGGACCGATCACAACGGATAAATACCGTCCGGTGGAACGTGTGGCATCCGGTGTCATTTCCCGAAAGGGAGTGGATACACCACTGCAGACCGGTATCAAGGCAATCGATTCCATGGTTCCGATCGGAAGAGGACAGCGAGAGCTGATCATCGGAGATCGTCAGACCGGAAAGACCGCGATTGCAATTTAGACACGGTTATTAATCAGAAAGGGCAGGGCGTAAAGTGTATTTATGTGGCAATCGGCCAGAAAGCTTCTACCGTTGCCAATATTGTTCAGACACTCGAAGAGTATGGAGCTTTCAGTTATACAACCGTTGTTGCGGCTACGGCAAGTGAACTTGCGCCTTTGCAGTATCTTGCTCCGTATTCCGGCTGTGCAATCGGCGAAGAGTGGATGGAGAATGGCGAAGATGTACTTGTTATCTACGATGATTTGAGCAAACATGCCATGGCATACCGGATACTGTCGCTGCTGTTAAAGCGTGCACCGGGTCGTGAGGCGTATCCGGGTGATGTCTTTTACCTGCATTCACGTCTGCTTGAGCGTGCGGCACGTCTGTCGGACAAACTGGGAGGAGGTTCCCTGACGGCATTACCGATCATTGAAACGCAGGCGGGAGATGTATCTGCATATATTCCGACAAATGTAATCTCTATCACAGATGGGCAGATTTATCTGGAGACGGAAGATGTTTAATGCCGGTTTCCGCCCGGCAATCAATGCGGGACTTTCCGTTTCCCGTGTAGGAGGAGCCGCACAGATCAAGGCGATGAAAAAGATTGCGGCGCCTATCCGTACAGAACTGGCACAGTACCGGGAACTGGCAGCATTTGCACAGTTCGGTTCCGAACTGGATGCAGACACGAGTGAGAAACTGGCACAGGGAGAACGATTAAAAGAAATCTTAAAGCAGCCGCAGTATCAGCCGATGCCGGTTGCAAAACAGATTGTTATCATCTATGCGGCAGTGAAAAAGTATCTTATGGACATTCCGGTAGAGGAAATTCTGCATTTTCAGGATGCGTTATTCGAACTTATTGATACCAGATATCCGGAGATTACCGGAAAGATTACAGAGACGCAGGTGATCGATGAGGAGACGGAACAGAAACTGATAGCAGCTATTCAGGAAACGAAAAAAGAATACCTGGCGTGAGGGTATGATAACAGGGGGTGATAACAACATGGCGTCTATGAGGGATATAAAAAGACGAAAAGGAAGTATCCAGAGCACACAGCAGATCACAAAAGCCATGAAGCTGGTGTCTACCGTGAAGCTGCAGAAAGCCAAAGGGCGGGCAGAACAGACAGATCCCTATTTTCAGTATATGTACCGGACGGTAAGTTCCATTTTAGCACACAGCGGCAATATTGATCATCTATACTTAAGAAGCGGGGAATCCCAAAAAGAAAGCGATCGTTGTACTGACTTCGAATCGTGGACTTGCAGGAGGATATAATGCGAATGTGGTGAAACTGATCACAGAAAGTGATGATGTTGCCAAAGAGGATGTCGTGATCTATGCAGTTGGCAGAAAAGGAATTGAGATACTGGAGCGAAAAAGGATATCACATCGAGGTAGATGCCTCGGAAATTATGGAAAATCCGACATATCCGGATGCCGCAGCACTCTGTAAGAGAGTGCTCGACGATTTCGCGGAAGGAAAAAAATAGGAGAGATCCTATCTGGCATATACGCATTTTAAAAAATACCGTTAGTCAGGAAGCGCAGCTGATCCGTATGCTTCCGGTGGAAGTAAGTGAACCTTCGGAGGAAAAAAGTCTTCCAGAGAAATTCTTATGAATTATGAGCCAAACGAACAGGAGGCTCTGAATCAGATTATTCCAAAATATGTGACAAGTCTGTTTTATGGGGCACTGGTAGAAGCCGTGGCAAGTGAAAACGGTGCCCGCATGCAGGCCATGGATTCCGCAACAAGCAATGCGGAAGAGATGATAGAGGATCTTTCCCTGAAATATAACCGTGCAAGACAGGGATCTATCACACAGGAATTGACGGAAATTATTGCGGGAGCAAATGCGATAGAGTGACGTAATAAAGGAGAAGAAACATGGAAAATAAAGGAGCAATAGGAAAGATCACGCAGGTGATCAGTGCCGTGCTCGATATCAAATTTCCGGAAGGACATCTTCCGGAGATCAATGATGCAATCCGTATTCCTTTAAAAAAAAAGGGCGGAGAACTGATCGTTGAAGTAGCACAGCATCTGGGGGATGATACCGTGCGTTGTATTGCACTCGACCGACGGACGGACTTGTCCGCGGTATGGATGCTATAGCGACGGGAGCACCGATTTCGGTACCGGTAGGAGAAAAACACTTGGCCGTTTGTTTAATGTGCTGGGAGAGCCAATCGATGAAATTGCACCTCCGCAGACCAGGGAGCACTGGTCGATTCATCGGAAGGCACCTTCGTTTGAGGAACAGGCAACTTCCCAGGAAATGTTAGAGACAGGAATTAAAGTTGTCGATCTGCTCTGCCCGTATCAGAAAGGTGGAAAAATCGGATTGTTTGGAGGAGCCGGTGTAGGAAAAACCGTACTGATCCAGGAACTGATCCACAACATTGCCACAGAGCATGGTGGATATTCGGTATTTACCGGAGTCGGAGAGCGTACCCGTGAGGGAAACGATCTGTATTATGAAATGAAAGAATCCGGGGTTATCGATAAGACAACCATGGTATTCGGACAGATGAATGAGCCGCCCGGGGCACGTATGCGTGTAGCGCTTACCGGACTTACGATGGCAGAATATTTCCGTGATCAGGGCGGTAAGGACGTGCTGTTGTTTATTGATAATATTTTCCGCTTCACCCAGGCAGGTTCGGAGGTATCCGCTCTGCTGGGACGTATGCCCTCTGCGGTAGGGTATCAGCCGACCTTACAGACCGAGATGGGTGCCTTACAGGAGCGGATTACATCCACAAAGAACGGATCTATCACTTCTGTACAGGCGGTATATGTGCCGGCCGACGATCTGACAGACCCGGCACCGGCCACGACGTTTGCGCATCTGGATGCCACAACGGTACTGGATCGTTCCATCGTGGAACTTGGAATTTATCCGGCTGTGGATCCGCTGGCTTCTACTTCGCGTATCCTTGATCCGAGAATTGTCGGGGAAGAACATTTTAAGGTTGCGCGTGGAGTACAGGAGATTTTTTTGCAGAAATACAATGAATTGCAGGATATCATCGCCATCCTCGGTATGGACGAATTGTCGGAGGATGATAAGCTTGTTGTCAGCCGGGCACGTAAAGTACAAAGATTCCTGTCGCAGCCGTTTTCCGTGGCGGTACAGTTTACCGGACTGGAAGGCAAATATGTTCCGGTGGAAGAGACCATCCGCGGATTCCGTGAAATTCTGGATGGAAAACTGGATGACGTGCCGGAAAGTTATTTCCTGAATGCCGGAACAATTGATGAGGTAAAGGCGGCATATGCAGGGTAATGTGTGTGCCGGCTGGAGGAAACAGAGATGGAAAAGACATTTGATGTAGAAATCATCACGCCGGATCGCGTTTTTTATAAGGGAACTGCGGATCTGCTGGAGTTTAATACGGAATCCGGCGAGATCGGTGTATATCGTGATCACATTCCACTTACAACGGTACTGGAACCGGGGCTTGTCACGATCCATCATGGGGATGAAGAACAGGTGGCAGCAGTGCATGCCGGATTTGCCGAGATTCTGGGAGATAAGGTAACACTTCTGGCAGAACTGGCAGAATGGCCGGAAGAGATTGATCTGGAGCGTGCGGAAGCCGCAAGAGAGCGGGCAGAGGAGCGGATTCACAACAGAAATGACAATCTGGATTTAAAGCGCGCGGAATTTGCATTGCATAAGGCTCTGATCCGTATTAATCTTGCAGAGTATCGATAAGTGAAAATGGAAATAAGAGGGAGGGTATTTCATGGGAATATCCTCCCTCTTTTATGGACTTTTACACCGGAGTTTGGTACAATCTTAGTAGTAAGTTTGTATACAAATGAGGAGATATTGTGTACCGAAAGAATAAAAACAATTGGGTAAAGCATCTGGATTTTATGATTCTGGATCTGATTTGCCTGCAGGTGGCATTTTTTTTAGCCTATACATTACATACATAGAACTGTCAATCTATATACCAATTACATATATGCAAATTTGTCTATCGTTCTGATCCTGATAGATGTTTGTCTTTTTTGATTTTCCTAAATACACTTAAAAAATGTATTAAAACGTGGATATCTGGTAGAGTTTATCGAAACCATTAAGCATGTGGCGATTGTGGAACTAGTTGCTGTCCTGTATCTGTTTTCGGTAAAAGATGCGGGAGATTTCTCACGAATCACGTTCTTTCTCATGGCATTATTCTATGGATTGCTTACCTATGGAACAAGACTTCTGTGGAAAAAACATATTCTTCGCACGCTGCATCTGAAGCAGAACAAGTCTGTACTGGTTATCACAAACTTTGACCGTCTGTCTCAGGTGGAAAAGGATATCCGGGCGAAACGTTATGTGATGTTTCAGATATCGGGAGTGGCTGTGATCGGAAACATGCCAGAGGATCATCCGACGGAAATTGCGGGAATTCCGCTGGTTGCAGCAGGTGATTACGTGGTGGAATATCTCTGCAGGGAATGGGTGGATGAAGTATTTGTAAATCTGCCATTGCAGAGTGCCCAGCTGGATGATCTTGTCCGGCAGTTAAACGAGATGGGAATTACGGTGCATATCCAGCTGGCAGATAAACTGATGGTCGGAACACAGCGGCAGTTTGTGGAGCGTCTTGGGGGATACACCGTGTTAACCACAAGCATCAATACGATTTCCACCGGAGAACTGTTTGTAAAACGTCTGTTTGATATTATCGGGGGACTGGTGGGATGTGTGCTCACAGGTATTCTGTTTCTGTTTCTGGCTCCTGCCATTAAGATTCAGTCACCCAGATAGGTATTCTTTTCCCAGATCCGTGTGGGGAAAAACGGAAAGAAGTTTAAGCTGTACAAGTTCCGGAGTATGTATACCGATGCAGAAGAACGCAAGGCACAGCTTGCAGCAGAAAACAGAGTCACAGACGGGCTGATGTTTAAGCTGGATTTTGATCCGCGTATCATCGGCTGCAGACAGCTGCCGGATGGAAGGGTGAAGAAAGGAATCGGGAATTTTATCCGTGACTGGTCTTTCGATGAGTTTCCACAGTTCTGGAATGTCTTAAAGGGAGATATGTCTCTGGTCGGGACGAGACCGCCTACAGAGGATGAGTGGGTCAGATACGAACTGCACCACAGAAGCCGTCTGGCCATCAAACCGGGAATCACGGGAATGTGGCAGGTGAGCGGCCGCAGCAATATTACCGATTTTGAAAAAGTTGTGGAACTGGACCGGTATTACATTTTAAACTGGAGTCTGGGACTGGATGTGAAAATACTTTTCCGGACGGTACCGGAAGTCGTGAAGAAGAACGGGTCTATGTAGAGGAAGTACCGGTTGCAGCAATAAATAGTTTGAGAAGGCGTATCGCATAATTTCTTTGGGAGGCGGGCGCCTTTTCTATTATATGGATCAGGGTCAGAGCATCTTTCTGCTGCCACTCCCGTTCTGTTTCAGAAATTTCTCCAAACATCATATAGTCTAAATTCATATCTAATGCTTTGGCAATTGCCAGCATCGTTTCAAATGGACATGCCACACATCCCGCGTTCAATATCCGAACAGTATTTTGTTGCACGGTTGATCCGGACGGCCAGTTCATCCTGTGATAGGCCAAGCTGTATCCGTTTGCGCCGGATTCGCTCGCCAACTGCAATTTTATCATAAGGTTCCCGTTTCTTATTCATTTCGTAATCCTCTGTATTCCCAAAAATTACCAATTTTCCTATATAAAGATAGTATCAGTTATTAAAATATAATAAACACTTTTCAAACGTAAAATATAGGCGCGTTTAGGACTTGAGTATTTGTGCGTTTACAAACGGAAAAAACGGAAAAATTCGCCAATTTTCGCGGGTAAACCTACTGTGAGAAGACCAGGATATGGAGTAAAATATTTTTGTCGCAAATATAATTATAGAATAATTATGAACAGCAAAGAGAAAAAAAATGCCGATTGATTTTCACACACATATTCTTCCGGGAATAGATGACGGAAGCCGGAATGTAGAAATGTCACTAAGAAGAATGTTAGCAGCGCAGAGGGAGCAGCAGGTTGATGAAATCGTAGCAACTCCCCATTTTTATGCACAGAAGGATTCTGTGGAAGAATTCTTATTGCGCAGACAGTGCAGCTATGAAAAATTGAAAACGAAAATGGCAGAGACAAATCTGGATCAGAAGCTGCATCTGGCAGCGGAAGTTTATTACTTTCAGGGAATCGGAAGTGCTGGAATGATCCAGAAGCTTTGTGTGGAAGGAACACAGACACTTCTTCTGGAAATGCCGTTTGCCCAGTGGGATTCTGCCATTTATGCAGATGTGGAGAAACTGGTACGGCACCAGAAACTGAAAGTTGTCCTTGCCCATATTGAGCGTTATTACGAATTCCAGAAGAAAAAAAAGAAATCTGGGATGCCGTCATGGAACTTCCGTTATACAGGCAGATGAATGCAGGCGTATTTCTGAACTGGAAAAAGAGGCATAAAGCGTTTCAGCTTGCAAAAGAAGCCACAACCATTATTCTTCTTGGCAGTGATTGTCACAACATGGATACCCGGCATCCAAATCTTGCCGAGGGACGCATTGTGCTTGTAAAGAAATTTGGAGAAGCGTTCCTCCAGAAAACGGATCGCCTGACCAGGGAGGTACTGCAGTGAGCGAAAAAAAAAAAACCATGCGTGCAGTTATAGAAATTATCATTGCCGTACTTGTAATCATTGCTGTATATTTTATCATCCGTGGGATGGATCGGCACGACGTGCGTATCCAGCAGGCAGCCACAGAAAATGAAACGCAGCGTGTCTGGAAGGAATTTCAGGAAAAAACCGTCTCGATCAAGCTACATAAAAAAGACCTGGAAATTTGCGCATCCGGTTCAGACGTATCTCTTTATCGGAACCGACAAAAGCGGAAACGAAGATGCCGAAGGAGAAGAATATCATGGCTCGATGGCAGATGCACTGATGCTTGTTGTTGTGGACAAAGAAGAAAAAACATATGGAATTTTGCAGCTGAACCGTGACACCATCACCGAAGTGCCAATGCTTCTGCAAGACGGAAGCGCTAATGCTAGTGCACAGATGCAGCTTTGCACGGCACACTGGTATGGAAAGGACAAGGCTGCAAGCTGTGACAATACGGTTGAGACCGTATCCAAAATGCTTGGGGGCTGCCTATTGATGGATACTATGCATTGAAAATGGATGCAATGCCACTTCTGAATCATGAGGTGGGGGGGGAGTAACCGTTACACTGGAAGATGATATGACCAAGCTGGATCCGGCTATGAAGAAAGGTGCAACGCTTACTTTGACAGACCGGCAGGCAGAATTGCTCATGCAGTCCCGGTATGCCATGGATGACGATCGCAATACGCAGCGTATGCGCCGCCAGCAGATCTTTTTAAACGCATTCATGAAAAAGATAAAAAAACAGAATGCGGGGGATGTCAATGCGACCGTGAAATTATATGACCGGCTGCGCCCATATGCGACGACAGATATTAAGATGAATGATCTGACTGCCCTGGTTAAAGGATATGCAGGGATATACAGACAAAGGAATTATCACAATCGACGGTACATCCAAAATTGGAGAAAAGCTGCACGATGGAAAAAAACACTGGGAGTTTTATATGGATGAAGATTCATTGGAGACATCCATGAAACAACTGTATCCACTGGTGCAAGAGAAAGGAAAGTAACGAATGAACCAGGAAAACCAATTGACAGAGCAGAACAGCGAAGAAACCGAAATTGATCTGCTTGAAATTTTTTATCTGCTGCGGGCAAAGCTGGTATGGCTGATTCTCGCATTTGTGATCGGGGGAGTGATTGCAGGCTCCATCACACATTTTCTGATCACACCAAAATATACGGCAACTGCAAAAATGTATATGATTTCCGCATCCAGTGGAAGTGTGCTTGATCTGTCGGATTTCAATATCGGAACATCCCTTTCCCAGGACTATACCGAATTGATCAAAATCCGTCCCGTGTTCAATGAAGTGATTGATAACCTGAATCTGGATGATATGGAATATGAAGATCTTTTGAAGAAAGTAAGCATCTCGGTTGTTGGAGATTCACGGTTACTTGCTGTGTCGGTGGAGGACAATGATCCAAAACTTGCACAGTCGATGGTCAATGAACTTGTAGATACAGCGGTAACCTACATTCCGAAAGTTATGAATGCATCGGAGAATGCACAGCCGACCATTGCGGAATATGCAGTGGTTCCAGATGAACCGAGTTCGCCGAACCTTGCCAAAAAATATTATTCTCGGAGCGGTTGTTGCAATGCTTCTTGTAGCCGTGATCTTCGTGGTACGTATGCTTAGGGACGACAGCTTAAATACGGCAGAGGATGTCGAAAAAGAATTTGGTATCATGCCGTTTACCGTTATTCCGGAGGGGGATATCGAAGAAATTTCTGATGAGGTAGAAAAAGCGATCAGTAAAGAGAAAAAAGAAAAGAAGGAAGAAAAAGTAATGGAATTTACACCGAAAAACCGTGCGACCGTCCAGAAGGATATGCCGAAACTTCCGTATGCGGTAGAGGAAGCACTGAACCGTCTGCGCGTCAATGTGAGCTTTCTTGGAAGCAAAGTGAAAAAAAAAATCATGGTGATATCCAGCGCTCCGGATGAGGGAAAAAGTTTTATTGCCATGCAGCTGTGGCGTCAGATGGCAGAAGCCGGCAGCAAGAGCATTCCTGTGGACATGGATCTGCGCAAGAGTGTTATGGTTGACAAATATCAGATTGTCCGGGAAGACAATGGAAAAATTCTGGGAACTTCCGATTATCTGGCAAGTGACGATACGCTGGACAAATATGTGTTGCGTACCAATATCGGAGCAGGGAGATCTCCTTCCGAATAAAGAAAATATTATTAACCCGTCCATGCTTCTCGAAGGACAGAAACTGGCAAGTACATTTGAGGAACTGGATGAAAATTATCGTTATACGTTTATTGATGCTCCACCATTGAATCTGGTATCGGATGGGGAGAAGATCGGCTCGCTGTGTGATGGCGCACTGCTGGTTGTCCGCGCAGGAGAAACGCCAAAGGCAATGGTTCGTAATTCGATCCGCCAGTTGGAGCGTGCCGGGTGTCCGGTTGTCGGCATTGCACTCAGCCGTGCCAAAGGCGCTGCAAATGGATATTATCACAAATATGGCAACTACTATGGCAAGAGTTATTATGGAAAAGGCTATGGCTACTATGGAAAACATGGATATTATGGCTATGGCACAGAGCAGAAGTAGGTGATTCCCCGAAAGGGTTTTCACATAAATCAATCATCAGGGAAGGAGGATTATATCCCAATGAACAAATTAATCAAGAAGGTGCTGGTAGGTATTACCGCTGCTACTATGATGTTTGGATCTGTTTGTACTGCTTATGCTGCAACAGATTCTGCAACAGTAGCTCCAGCTCCGGAAAAAAACAGACAAACGTCAAGGCTGATAATGGCGCAAAAGGTAAGTACCGCAGCAAACGGTACAGCAACCGTAAAGGCTTTACCAAAGACAACAAAGAAGAGTGTTACAGTAGCTTCTAAGGTCGTTGTAGATGGAGTCTCTTACAAGGTTACAACAATTGGAGCAAAGGCTTTTGCAAATGCTACAAAAGCTACAACTGTTACACTTCCAGCCAGCATCAAGACCATTGGCGCTCAGGCATTTACAGGTGCAAAGTCTGTAAAGACAATCGTCATCAAGTCTGCTTCCGTAAAGGTTGCCAAGACTGCATTTAAGGGTGTAGACACCAAAAGATGACAATCAAGGTTTCCGGTATGTCTCTGCAAAGCAGCTGAAAGCATTCAAGGCTCAGCTGAAGAAAGCCGGATTCAAAGGAACCGTAAAGAAAGTTTCTAAATAATCTCGGGTTCTTGAAAAAGGGCGCACAGAGTTGATTCTGCTGTGCCCTTTCCTAGTGTGCCGAGCATGGCACTAATCTTACTGGTGAAAGTCCAGTCACGGGTATTTACCGCCAAGTGTAGTGAACCACAAGTCGGTACCAGTAATGGTATGGATGAAGGAAGTGGTGTAACAAAGTTCTTGAGCCTACGTACAGAAACTTGATAAGGCGATTAGGTGGGTAAGGTTGCTAGACAAACCAAAGCCCAAAAGGTAAACGTAAACCGAAGTTGTAAATCAAGAGGTTGTGGAACGAAAGATTAGCGTCTTACCTCGGGAGACCCTACTCACATACTGAAAGGTATGGTCGAAAAAAGGTTTAGAGAGGGAGTCAGATGATGTCATAGTAGGCGAAAAGCCGAAGGACTGAAACGATTTATAGTACGAATCGTTATGTTTAAAATAATACATGAGCCAGAAATCGAGTGGACAGGAAAAGTAGGAACGTAACCGAGGAATACTGTTTATACTTAGAGGGGTGTTATGTATGAATTTTAGGATAAGTCAGAGGAGTAACAACAATGGAATTGATTGAAGTGATCTTGTCAAAAAAGAAAATCTGAACAGAGCCTATAAAAAGGTAGTTGCCAATAAAGGTGCGAGTGGTGTTGATGGAGTTACTGTAGAAGAACTGGGAGATTATATAAGGAAAGAACAGAGAGAAAAAATCGTTACATCTCTTAGAAACAGAACATATATACCGAAACCAGTCCGAAGAGTATACATTCCGAAAGACAATGGTAAGAAAAAGACCATTGGGAATACCCACAGCACTTGACAGAACTATCCAGCAGGCAATAGCACAGCCTATATCTGATATTTATGAAGAGATATTCAGTGACTATAGTTATGGATTCAGAGCCGGAAGAAGTTGTCATGATGCCATTCGACAGGCATTGGAATACTTGAATGATGGGTATGAATGGGTAGTGGATATAGATATAGAACAAGTTTTTTGACAAGGTAAATCATGACAAATTAATTCAGATACTAAGAGAACAAGTAAATGACAGTACCACATTAAATCTGATTCGGAAATATCTGAAAGCAGGTGTAATGGAAAACGGCTTGAAAAAGCAACTATTACCGGCGTGCCGCAAGGGAGGTCCCTTTTCAGTCGTATGTTCAAATGTCTACTTGGACAAGCTGGACAAAGAACTGGAACATAGAGGACTCCGCTTTACAAGGTATGCAGATGATGTATTAATTTTCACTAAAAGTGAAATGGCGGCTAACCGGGTGATGAACTCCATAAGTGATTGGCTGGAACGGAAACTATTTCTAAAAAGTAAATGCAACAAAAACGAAAGTAGTCAGACCGATGCGAAGCAAATACCTAGGATTCACATTTCTGAAAAACGGTGGAGAGTGGAAAGTAAAACCTACCAATGAAAAGAAAAAGAAGCTTAAAAAAGAAGCTGTGTGAATATCTGAAGAGAGGGAAAGCAATAGCAAGACCTCTTGTGGTTACAATCAAGCGAGTAAATGAGATTGTGCGAGGATGGATTAATTACTTTAGAATCGGGTTGATGAAGCAATTTGTGGAAGAGCTTGGACAGTGGCTAAGACACAAAATAAGAATGATAGTCATGAAGCAATGGAAGAAGCCGAAAAACCATCTACAGAAACCTAAGTTATCTAAACTGGAAGAACCGAAACGGATACAGTCAGGAAGATATTCATAAAGTTGCGAATTCAAGACTTGGGTGGTATAGAAGAAGTGGAATGAACGTGGTGAATTTCATTATCAGTAAAGATTTATTGAAAATAGGATAAAAGATGGAGCTGGTCTGCTCAATCCCTTATCCTATTACTTAGCAAAAGTTGGAATATAAGTTGTAGAGCCGTATACGAGATCCGTACGTACGGTTCAATGGGAGGGGCGAGATAATTATTCTCCCTCTACCCTATTAGAAAAAATTGGGAATGAACAAAAGTAATAAGAACCATAAAAACGAAAGAAAGGAGACATCATGTATCAAAAAGCAAAAAACAGCTGGATCAAACACATTGATTTTGTGATACTGGACATTCTGTGTCTGCAGGTTTCTTTTTTTTTCCTGGCGTATCTCGTCAGACACCGGAATCTGAATTTATATTCCAATTCCGTGTATGGAAACCTTTCCATCGTGTTGATCCTGATCGATGTATGCATGATGTTCTTTTTAAATACATGTAAGAACGTTCTGAAACGTGGACTGCTCATAGAACTGGCGGCAACCATGCGTCAGGTCAGCCTGGTGATACTGTTTGCCGTGTTTTATCTGTTCTTTGTGAAAGATGCGGGTGATTTTTCTCGTATTACACTGTTTCTGACCGCTATCTTTTTATGCTATAATCAGTTATGGGACAAGAATTCTCTGGAAACGGCATGTATTGCGGAATCTGCGGCTTGGAAGAAAGAATTCTATCGTGATATTGACAGACTGGGCCAATCTTCCACAGGTGCGGGAAGATATCCAACATCACAGCTATGAACTGTTTCAGATTCGAGGAATCGCTGTGATCGATGTCAATGAAAAGAAAACACTTCCCGAAAAACTGGGGGACATCCCATTTGTGGCAGAGGGCGAATCGGTCATGGATTACTTGTGCCATGCATGGGTGGATGAAGTATTTATCGATCTGCAGCCAAATGATCCGCGGATAGACAGATGGATCGACCAGCTGACGGAAATGGGCGTAACGGTACATCTGAAGCTTGCCAACCGGATGGAGCTGGCGGCGAACAAACAGTTTGTGGAAAAACTGGGACGATACACGGTGCTGACTACAAGCATCCGTACCGTGAGTACTTGGGAACTGTTTCTCAAACGGCTGATGGATATTCTCGGAGGCATCGTCGGCTGCATCCTCACAGCAATTCTGTTTCTGATCCTTGCACCGATGATCTATCATGAATCGCCCGGTCCGATCTTCTTCGGACAGACCAGGATCGGAAAGAATGGCAAGAAATTTACGTGCTATAAATTTCGCAGTATGTATCTGGATGCGGAGGAGCGCAAAGCAGCACTTGCCGCAGAAAACCGTGTATCGGACGGAATGATGTTTAAACTGGATTTTGACCCGCGCATCATCGGCAGCAGGCGTCTGCCGGACGGAACGATAAAAAGGGGCTTGGAAATAAGATCCGCGACTGGTCTATCGATGAGTTTCCACAGTTCTGGAACGTGCTCAAAGGGGATATGTCTCTGGTAGGTACACGTCCACCAACGGAAGATGAGTGGGTGAAATATGAGCTGCACCACAGAAGCCGCCTGGCAATCAAACCGGGGATCACCGGGATGTGGCAGGTAAGCGGGCGCAGTGAGATTACGGATTTTGAACAGGTGGTAGCACTTGATCGCAGTTATATTGCGAACTGGAGCCTGGAACTTGATGTGAAAATATTGTGCAAAACAGTGGGAGTTGTGCTGAGACATGAAGGTGCGATGTGAGCGGTAAATGGGAAAGGAGAGGGCGGTGTAGAAATCGTCGTAAAAAAAGAACTGTGTACACGAATGGTACAGCAAGGCTGCCAGGTGACATGTTATAACAGATCAGGACATCATGTGAGTGGCTCTGAATATGATTGTGTAGATAAAACTGAATACAAAGGAATTAGCCTAAAAGTATGTTCCAACCATTGAAAAAAAGGGGGGCTAGAGATATAATAGGGTCAACCAAGAAAAACCTACGATAACTAAAGGGTTTTGACGGCTTGAGTTGTCCTTCAAAAGTTTTGTTTGTTGAAAAACTGCAAGAAGCGGGAAATCCTGAGGGTTATATGTAGATGGCTTTTTGGAAGCTCTGTTTTGACCCACAAAAAGGAGCAGCAAATAAAATAGGAGGATAACACAAACCCACGGTAGATTGCTATAAGCAGTCTGCCGTAGGTTTGTTGCTGTTTTATAAAGAGAAAAGTGAGGAGAAATATGAAAAAATACAAAATTGCAGTGGCTGGAACTGGATACGTTGGGCTCTCCCTTAGCGTGCTATTAGCACAGCATAACCAACATCTTTGCGCCACGGATTAAAGAAAAAAGATTGACTGCTGCAGTAGAAAACGCTGAGAGCGGCAGGGGTGCAACAGTGTTTGGCTACTACGTGGACGATCAAGAGTGTTTCGGCCATCGTTGAGTTCGATAAGATCGGTAAGGCGATTTCCATTGAAGAAAAGCCGGCGCATCCGAAAAGCAACTACTGCGTAACTGGCCTGTACTTCTATGATAACCGCGTGGTCGAATTTGCAAAGAACCTGAAACCTTCTGCGCGTGGTGAACTGGAAATTACGGATTTGAACCGCATTTATCTGGAGGACGGCTCCTTGAACGTGGATCTGCTGGGTCAGGGCTTCACTTGGCTGGACACTGGTACACACGAGAGCCTTGTTGATGCTACTAACTTCGTAAAGACCGTGGAGCAGCATCAGCACCATAAGATTGCCTGCCTGGAGGAAATCGCATACCTGAATGGCTGGATCAGCAAGGACGAGATGATGGAAGTCTATGCGGTCATGAAGAAGAACCAGTACGGTCAGTATTTGAAGGATGTCTTGGACGGCAAGTATCAGGAGCATCTGTACTAATTAGAAACGAGTAAAAAATACATAGATAAGTGTAGAGGAGAAATAAATCATGAATATTATTGTTACCGGTGGCGCTGGTTTTATTGGTAGTAATTTTGTGTTCCATATGCTGAAAAAAGTATCCGGATTACCGGATTATCTGTCTGGACAAGCTGACCTATGCAGGCAATCTGTCCACACTGGCACCTGTTATGGATAACCAGAATTTCCACTTCGTGAAAGCTGACATCTGCGACCGCGAAGCTGTGGATAAGCTGTTTGAAGAAGAACATCCGGAAATCGTGGTCAATTTCGCCGCCGAGTCGCACGTAGACCGCTCCATCGAAGATCCGGGCATCTTCCTCCAGACCAATATCATTGGTACCAGTGTGCTGATGGACGCTTGCCGTAAGTATGGCATCCAGCGCTATCATCAGGTTTCTACCGATGAGGTTTATGGTGACCTGCCGCTGGATCGTCCTGACATGTTCTTCACTGAGGAGACTCCGATCCATACCAGCTCTCCATATAGCAGCTCCAAAGCTGCCGCTGACCTGCTGGTTCTGGCCTACCACCGCACCTTCGGCCTGCCGGTAACGATCTCCCGTTGCTCCAACAATTACGGACCGTATCATTTTCCAGAGAAGCTTATCCCGCTGATGATCGCCAATGCACTGGTTGACAAGCCGTTGCCTGTTTATGGTGAGGGTCTGAATGTACGCGACTGGCTGTATGTGGAAGATCACTGCAAGGCGATTGACCTGATTATCCACAAGGGTCGTGTGGGCGAGGTCTACAACGTCGGCGGGCACAACGAGAAGCAGAATATCGAAATTGTGAAGCTGATCTGCAAGGAACTGGGCAAGCCCGAGAGCCTGATCACTCACGTTGGCGATCGCAAGGGCCATGATATGCGTTATGCTATTGATCCCACCAAGATTCACAGTGAGCTGGGTTGGTTTCCGGAGACGAAGTTTGAGGATGGCATTAAGAAGACTATTCAGTGGTATCTCGATAACCGTGAGTGGTGGGAGACCATTATCAGCGGTGAATACCAGAACTACTACGAGAAAATGTACAGCAACCGCTAATAGGAGGAAAGAACATGAAGTTTTTTGTAACAGGCGTTGGTGGTCAGCTGGGACATGATGTGATGAATGAACTGCCGAAGCGCGGCCATGAATGTGTAGGTTCTGATATTCAGGAAAACTACAGCGGTGTAGCAGATGGTTCTGCGGTAACAAAAAGCACCGTATGTAGCACTGGACATTACTGACAAAGATGCTGTTGAGAAAGTTATTACAGAAGTAAATCCGGATGCTGTAATTCACTGTGCAGCATAGACTGCTGTGGATATGGCAGAGGATGACGATAAAGTGGCAAAAAGTCCGTGCCATCAATGCTGGTGGCACTCAGAACATTGCAGATGTCTGCAAGAAGTTGGACTGCAAGATGACTTACATCAGCACGGACTATGTGTTTGATGGGCAGGGAACTGCGCCATGGAAGCCGGATTGCAAGGATTACAAGCCTTTGATTGTGTACGGTCAGACAAAAATGGGAAGGTGAGCTGCCAGTTAGCCAGACACTGGATAAGTATTTCATCGTGCGCATTGCGTGGGTGTTCGGTCTGAATGGTAAGAATTTTATCAAGACTATGCTGAATGTCGGTAAGACCCACGACACTGTTCGTGTGGTCAATGACCAGATTGGCACACCGACCTATACATACGATTTAACTAGACTGCTTGTCGATATGAATGAAACAGAGAAATATGGTTACTACCATGCCACTAATGAGGGTGGCTACATCAGTTGGTACGATTTCACAAAAGAAATCTACCGACAGGCTAGATGTAAGACGGAAGTCCTGCCAGTGACCACGGCGGAGTATGGTCTGAGCAAGGCTGCTCGTCCGTTCAATAGTCGTTTGGATAAGAGCAAGCTGGTGGAGGCAGGCTTTACTCCGTTTCCGACCTGGCAGGATGCACTGAGCCGTTATCTGAAAAGAAATCGAGCAGTAAGAGGAGACAGAAGAAATGGGACAGATTAAAGTTGAGAGAAAAAATGTAGGCGGCATCGAAGGACTTTGTGTTATTGAGCCTGATGTTCATGGCGATACCCGTGGCTATTTTATGGAAACCTACAATGAAAAAAGATATGAAGGAAGCTGGAATTGATATTCACTTCGTGCAGGATAATCAGTCTATGTCCACTAAGGGCGTTCTGCGCGGTTTGCATTTCCAGAAGCAGTATTCGCAGTGCAAGCTAGTGCGTGCTGTGAGAGGTACTGTGTTTGATGTCGCTGTTGACCTGCGTGCGAACTCAGAAACCTATGGCAAGTGGTATGGCGTTACCCTGTCTGCCGAGAACAAGAAGCAGTTCCTTATCCCAGAGGGCTTTGCACATGGCTTCCTAGTTCTGAGTGATGAAGCGGAATTCTGCTATAAGGTTAGCGACTTCTGGCACCCGAACGATGAGGGCGGTATGGCTTGGAACGACCCAGAGATCGGTATTGAGTGGCCGGAACTGAAGGGTGAGTACAATGGCAATGCAAGTGCAGAGAGGGCTATATGCTGGAAGACGGTACGGCCTGAACCTGAGCGATAAGGATCAGAAGTGGCTGGGACTGAAGGATACTTTTAAATTTTAAGAACACAGGGGTAGGAAGAATGCAGCGGGAAAACGAAGTACAACACGTATTTCTGGTAGGAGCTAAGAGCTTAGGTGCTTATGGCGGATATGAGACTTTTTGTTTATAAGCTCACAGAGTACCACCAGAACAAGAAAAATATTAAATATCATGTGGCGTGTAAAGCTAACGGTGACGGCTGCATGGACGAAACAAAAGTGGACGGTGTGACCAGAATCAATAATCATGAGTTTGAATTCCACAATGCACACTGTTTCAAGATAGATATTCCTCAGATTGGACCTGCACAGGCAATTTATTATGATGTTGCGGCGTTGAAGGCTTGCTACAAGTACATAAAGGAACATCACATTAAACATCCAATCGTTTATATCATGGCTTGCCGTATCGGACCTTTTGCAGGTCATTTTTTATAAAGAAATCCATAAGCTGGGCGGTACTATGTACCTGAATCCGGATGGCTGGAAAGATATTATATGGTTAAACCAGAAAACACCGCATAAATACAGCGTTTTGACGGCTTGACCATCTTCTTGAAAAGTCTATTTCGCACATGGTCGAGAGAGTACTCCCGTTGAAATCTACTGCCTTTAGCGGTTTGATGGTTTCTATATTTAGTGAATTAAACATACACACCCAATGATATTGATTCCTTAATTATTATCCATATGTGGAAATAGAAAATGAGAACAGGAGGTAGTCAAGCCTGAGTGAAACGAGAGTTTCATTCGGGCTATTTCTCGTGGCTGAAAAACGAAGCTTGTTCACAGTATAGAGCTAATACCTCTGTGTTACTTCTATAGTGCGAACAAGCACTGATAAATGAGTATTGCAATCAAGGAAATCATTAACTTCGTACACACCCAAATAAAGTATAGTGATTTCTGCAAGATAGATTGATTATGCGGGTAACTGAAAATAAGGAAATTTGCAAATATCACTCCAATATTATGAAAGACATTAGTGTGAGGGAAAATTTATGCAGCAGGTGGCAAATAAAGAAAATTTAAAAATATGTTTAGTTGGCTCATCAGGTGGCCACTTGACTCATTTATATATGTTAAAGCCTTTCTGGAAGGACAAGAATCGCTTTTTGGGTAACCTTTGATAAAGAGGACGCAAGAAGTCTTTTAGAAGGCGAAAAAAATGTATCCCTGCTATTATCCTACTAATCGCAGCCTTAAAGCATTGATTAAAAATACTGCTATTGCATGGAAAGTACTGCGTAAGGAAAAGCCGGACTTAATCATTTCTTCCGGTGCAGCGGTTGCGGTTCCGTTCTTTTTACCTTGGTAAATTGATGGGTGCAAAACTTATTTATATAGAAGTATTTGACCGCATTGACAAAGCCCACTGTAACCGGCAGATTGGTATATCCGATTGTGGACAAGTTTATTGTGCAGTGGGAAAAGAGCAAAAGAAGGTTTATCCAAAAGCTATCAATTTGGGCAGTATCTTTTAGAGGGGAAAACGATGATATTTGTAACAGTTGGAACACACGAGCAGCCGTTTAACAGGCTTGTGAAAGCAGTAGATGAATTAAAAAGAGATGGAGTAATTACCGAAGACGTTATCATGCAAACCGGGTTCAGCACATACGAACCGAAGTATTGCCAGTGGAGCAAGCTGATTCCTTACCAGCAGATGATAAAAAATGTTGAAGACGCACGCATTGTCATCACTCACGGCGGTCCGGCAAGCTTTATCATGCCTTTGCAAATCGGTAAGACACCTATCGTTGTACCCCGCCAGCATCGATTTGACGAACATGTGAATGACCACCAGATGGAGTTTGCAAGAAATGTTGCTGAGAGAATGGGAACCATTATTCCGGTTGAGGACATAAGCAAACTTGGTGATGTGATAAAAAATTACGATGAGATTGTTGCCAAGATGGGTCATGGCATGAGCAGCAATAATCGAAAGTTTTGTGAAGAGCTCGAAAAGATTGTAGGCAAGATGCTGGGATAGAATAGGAAACGAAAGGACTTAATATATGCCCGTAGGATTGAAATTTCAAAGAGAGCATAGATTCTTAGGATATAAATTAAAATATATTTATTATTTCATTGCGAGAAGAAATATTCTTCAAAAAAAAGAAACGCTACGGAAAATGTAATACTGACAAAGTAATTTATATTGTTAAACCGGATTATCAAGATGGCGTGGAAGGTTTGCTGTCACTGATTCATAAACAGGTCATATACATAGATTACGCAAAGAAGAATGGGTACATTCCATTCGTAGATTGGAAAAATTATAAAACGCAATATTATGATGGAAAAAAATAATGTTTGGAACTATTTTTTTTAGCAGCCTTCCGACATTAAAGAGGCAGAAGTTTACAATAGTGAAAATGTCTATCTGTCCGGTTGGACATTAAAAAAGATATTAATCCGCTGGGATTGTTTGAATCAGAGATTTTTTTTAATAAAGAACTTGAAAGAATGAGCTATGAGCTTTTAAGCAAAAATTTATGTTTTAGTGATGAGGTTTTAACTCTTGTAGAAAAAAGAGGCAAAAGCTCTTGATATAGATAATTGCATTGGTGTTTATGTTAGGGGAACGGATTATATAAAATTGCGTCCTTCCGGTGAATATGTACAGCCAAATGTGAAGCAAGTGGAACAGCAACTTGAAAGATTTATCGAACGATATCATACTTCTGTTTTTTTGGTTACAGAAGATGGAAATATTTATGATGATTTAAGAAATAAGTTTGGAGAGTACATCAAAATCGTTTCATATGATTCATTTATCTATGATTACGATGGTAAAGACGTTCTAAGCAGATCGAATGTCTTGAAGATGACAAAAAAAACTTCGTGGACAAAAATACCTAGTAAAAATGATTCTGCTTTCCAGATGTAAATATTTAATTAGTTCCATAACGCAAGGATCTAAATTCAGCTATGCCCTCAATGGAGGAAAATACGTTGATGAATATATTTTCGATTTAGGTCTATATGATTAAGAAAGATTGTGGTGAATTTTATGTTATTCAGTGTTGTTGTCCCTGTATACAACGTAGAAAAATATTTGGATGAAAGTATACGTTCTATTGTGGAGCAGTCAAGTTCAATTGATAATGATCTTGAAATTCTTTTTGATCGATGATGGCTCAACTGATAACAGTGGCAGTATTTGTGATAGTTATGAAAATAAATATCCAGATTTAATTCGAGTTTTTTATAAAGAAAATCAAGGATTATTAGCAACCAGGCGAGATGGTTTTAAGAAGGCCAGCGGAAAATATATTGTGAATTGTGATTCTGATGATTTATTAGAACCAGGTATGTTACTGAAATTAAAGAAAGTAATAAATAAATATGCTGATCCGGACGTTATATTATTTAATTATAACTATATGGTGGGTGACACTAAGAAAATTGCTTATAAAAATATTTTTTTTCTGTAGAATCAGATATAAGAGTAGATAAGGGAAGTGTTTTAGAGACTTTTTGAAAGATCATAGTGTTGTAAGTTTGTGTACCAAAATATATAAAAGAAGTTGCATTGATGTTGATAAGGATTATTCATCGTTTTATAAAGTTGCAAACGGCGAAGATTCACTGCAAAGCATTGAACTATATAATAAAGCAGAATCGTTTATTTATATAAATGATGCACTTTATGATTATCGTATTGGAAGCGGAATGACCCGCAGATTTGATGAAAATTATTATACTGGCTTTAAGGTAGTCCTTGAGCAAATTAAAAAAAATCAAAAGAACAGTTGGAATATATGCGATTTTGAAAAATTGTTTGCAGTAAAAGTTATGCAGACAGTGGGACGTGCCATCACGCAGTCACGATATGGGGTTTGGAAGTCCTATACTCAACAAAGAGAGTATTTTATCAATATCCGCAACGATGAGATGGTTGATACTGCGTTAAGCTACTTAAAATCCATAAAAAGGATATTTGCAAACGGATCACTATTATTTATTAACACTATTAAAATTCAGATTATATTTTTCTATATGTATGCTTTTTGCACATAAAAAAAATACTTTGAGCCAAATTGGAAGAGGAAAGGGTAAATGAAGATAAGAAATAGCTCTAAAATAAATAAAATCAATAAAATCAATCTCATTTTTTTCAATTTCATATGTATTATTTGTCTTTTTCGCTATTTAATCGCGATGTATCAGATATTGATATTTTATACCCGCTGACGATACCGGCAAAGTATATAGCACTTGTTATATTGACAGCTGGAATCATGTTTAGAGCATATTCTAAAAAAAGCAGATTCAAGTAGTGATAATTTTATTATGTGCAGATCTCTTGGTATTAGTGAAATCTGGAGCATTAATATTTATTTTAATTAGTTTATTTGCTTTTTTTGCAAATAAATTAGAAGACAAAGATATATTAAGAGTAGCATATTTTACGTTGCTGCTATTTTTCACTTTATGTGTCTTTATATTTTCGATTATTGAATTTACAATGACGAAATCACTAAAAGATGGGTTGACAGTGCTACTCGACATTCTTTAGGATTTTATCATAGTAACGTATTACCATTGATATATAGCTATTTAGTTGGTTACGGGTTGTTAATCGGTATATTCAAAAAGAAACACTATTTTATACTTTTAACTATAGATTTGGTGATTTATTACTTCTGTGGCTCAAGAAATTCGTTGTTTACGACATTCTTGTTGGTATTAGGAAAATGGTTTATTGATTCAGTAATAGAAACTGGAAAATTCAAAAAAATAATTAATAGGATAGTCGGTTTTGGGGCTAAGTTTATAGTTCCTTTTTTGGCTGCATTTTCTATTTTCATACCATTAATGGTGGATAAAGTTGTTGCTTTTAGAATGCTCGATTATGTGCTTTCTTATAGATTTACGTATATTGCGAGTATGATTCAAAATTTGGGGATCAGTTTAATTCCTAAAATGACAAATAAAACATATTTTGAAAATGAAATTGTGATAGATAATGGATATGCGTTTTTAACCATAAGGTATGGAGTTCTGATGATAATATTCCTAAGTATTCTTATCTATTGTGTAGCAAAAAAAATAAAAAATAATACATTTGTCCTTTTTTTTAATAATTGTAGTTGCATGTAGTAATCTGATAGATAATGATTTGATTGACTATAGTGTCCTGCCATACTTAATAATTTCTGAAAAATGTTTAATAGAAGGACTTAGAAGGAGAAGTGGATATGGAAGATCTCATAAGCGTAATAATGAGTACTTACAATGAATCAGTTTCCGAACTAAGAGAAAGCATAGAATCGGTTTTAAAACAAACATATTCCAATATTGAATTTATAATTGTGATTGATAATCCAAATAATGAAGAATTAAGTGCGTTTATTTATTCATTTGATGACCCTCGCATTCGTGTTATAAAAAATGACAGGAATATCGGTCTTGTTAATAGTTTAAATAAAGCTATATGCCAATCCAAAGGAAAATATTTGGCAAGAATGGATGCAGATGATATTTGCGAAGCAAATAGACTGAAATTACAAAAAGATTATTTGGAAAAAATAATCTTGATTTAGTCGGTGGAAGCGTTTGCTTAATTGATGAAAATGGAAATTATATTTCCAAATTACATTTTCCATGCAAGCAGTATTTAATTAAGAGGTTTTTGAAATGGGGAAATTGTATTCCTCACCCAACTTGGTTGGTTAGAAAAGAAGTATATACAAAATTAAATGGATATCGTGATGTCCCCAGATGTGAGGACTATGATTTTGTTTGCCGATCAGTGCAAAATCATTTTAAATTGGGAAATGTGAATGATTTTATTTTAAAAATACAGAATCAGATCAGATAGCGTTTCAAACAGTAACAAGGTTGAACAGTATATTTTAAGAAGATTTATATCTAAAAATAGAAAAACAGTGGTTACGGAGCGAGAAATACGAGATTATTTTAGATTCGATTCATATTATCGTGAAATTGCAGAGTATGAAAAATTTCAGAAAATAAAAAGAAAATTAAAACTTCTCCGAATATTGCTGATTTTGTTAAATTGTGTGGAAATGTCAATGCATACTATTTGGGAATTGAAAAAGTATGTTTAAAGATAAGAAATCTGGTATAGCCTGATTTTAAAATAGATACGAGACTGGTGAGAGTGGAGGACATAGATATGAAAAATAGTAGTTACAGGAGCTAATGGGTACTTGGGTACTGGAATTGTAAAACAATTGTGTGATGATGGACATGAAGTGATTGCTGTTTGTCATAATGATTCAGAGGAAATTGATAAACGTGCTAAGACTGTCAAGTGTGATATTTTTTCGGTAGAAGATCCTTTTTGTGAATTTGGAAGTCCGGATGTTTTGCTGCACCTGGCATGGAGAAATGGGTTTGTACATAATGATACTTCACATGTTATGGATTTGCCAAAACATTATGACTTTTTAGAAAAAAATGGCAGCAAGCGGTGTGAAAAAAAATTGCAGTGTTAGGATCTATGCATGAAGTGGGTTTTTTTGAGGGAAGTATAAAGGAAGATACACCAACTAATCCGGAAAGCTTATATGGTATATCAAAAGATGCATTACGCAATATGACAAAGCTGATTTGTAAAAATCATAATGTTATTTTCCAATGGCTCAGGGATATTATATTGTCGGTAATACAGAGCATGGGTGCTCAATTTTTTCAAAGATAACTGCAGCTGAAAAAGAAGGGAAAAAAACTGTTTCCCTTTACGTCAGGACAAAATCAATGGGATTTCATTGATTATAATGATTTTTCGCAACAAGTATCGGCGGCAATTGAGCAAAATGAAGTTGTTGGCATTATAAATATATGTCATGGAAGACCTGAGAAGTTGGCTGATCGAGTAGAAAAAGATTTATCAGAGAAAATAATTATAATATTAAACTCGATTATGGTAAATTCCCGGATCGTCCGTATGATAGTAAGGCTGTTTGGGGGGGACGATGCAAAAATAAAAAATCATTATGGAAAACAGAAAATCAAAATAAAGGAATTGGATATGTTATATAAAAAAAATGCAGAAAATTTGGCATTATATAAAATGTGTCATGATTTGTAAGCAAGAGATCGGTTATGGTTCCAAAAAGAGATTTAGAAAATTTGGGAAAAAAATTCTATAATTGCAAGGCCTTATTTCCAGCTGTCAGGATGCCGAAATATTGAAATTGGGAATGGTACTACCATACTAAATAATAGTCGTCTTTCGGTTTATGGCAATGATAGCAATAAAGCCAATATAACAATTGGAAACAATTGTTATATTGGCTTTGATTTTCAGTATTAGCTTCATCCAAAGCAAATATAACTATAGAAGATAATGTGTTATTTGCCTCAAATGTTATTGTGACAAACGAAAATCACGGAATGGATCCTGAGAGCTCAGTGCCATACATGGATCAAGAATTAACAGCAAAGGATGTGTCTATTGGTGAGGGCTCCTGGATAGGGGAAAAGGTTTGTATCTTGTCCGGTGTTTCTATTGGAAAGAAATGTATAATCGGAGCAGGATCGGTGGTTACAAAATCTATACCAAGTTATTCTATAGCAGCAGGTAATCCTGCAAAAAGTATTAAAGGTATATAATTTCGAATCAAAAAAGATGGGAAAAATATAATGAAAAAAATGGAGAAAAATAAAATTTATTTGCCATTGCAAGGAAGAATTGGAAATCAGCTTTTTCAATATGCATTTGCAAGAAAGCTACAATTAGAAATGCCTAATAATCCCACAATTATAATGGATGATTCTGATATTATCCGATGCAATTGGGAAAATTCCTAATGTATTATGATTTGCCGAATGTGGAATATATACATGAAAGCATTCTTGAAAATCGTTTTGTGATGTCAAAACAATATTTTCTTAGAAAAATATACCGAGTTTTAACACGAAAAAAAAAATTATATGGATAAGTTCAAAGATGGAAAGCAAATTAAATCCATTCTTTAATAAATCAGGACTTTTCTTCTGTGAAAATGGGTATATGGAACAGCATTTAAATATAAAAAAAAGCCAATTTACATTGAGGGATATTTCCAGTCACAAAAATATTTTAGTGAAATTAAAGCGGATTTGCTGACTTTGTTTGACGGGACACAATTTCCTGATTATGATAAGTATCCGGGACTTCACAAATTGCGTGAACAAAACAGTGTTTGTATAAGCGTAAAGGTTGAGCATAACGTCGGAAGTTCCATGTACGATGTGTGTTCAATGAAATATTGGGAAGAAGCCATTCAATATATAATAAAAAATGTTGACAATCCGTTGTTCTTTATTTGCTCGGATAATGTAGATTATGTATTGGAGCATTTGATTGATGCTTCAAAAATACGACTATGTAGTTCAGGATAAAAAGCAAACCGGTCTATGTGTCGCTTGCAGCAATGAGCGAATGTAAGAATTTTATTATAGGAAATACTACATTTGGTTGGTGGGCACAGTATTTATCTAAAGCAGATAACGAAATTGTTGTAGCTCCTTCCAAATGGATGTCGGTTGATATGCCAATTGATTTATATGAAGATGGCTGGCATTTAATTGAAGTATAGAGAATGTGAGGAATGTTTATGACAAAAAGCATTGGAATATTATATATATGTACAGGATATATGTATTATTTTTGGAAGGACTTCTATGAGTCATTTGAAAAGAATTTTTTACCCAGTTATGAGAAAAGATATTATGTCTTTACAGATGCCGAGGAAATCTTTGCCGAGAACAATATAAATGTAAAGAAAATAGCAATTGAGCCAATGCCTTGGCCGCTTATTACACTTTTTAGATTTTCAACATTTTTGAAGATAGAAGATGAGCTGAATAAATGTGATTATCTCATGTTTTCGAATGCAAACATGATTTGTAATGAGATTATCACACCGGAAGAATTTTTGCCGAGAAAAATGAAGTATTATCGGTGACTTCACATCCGGGGTATTATGGAAAAAGTGTAATAGAGTTTCCTTTTTGAAAGAAGAAAAAAAGCTCTACGGCATATATACCGTGGAATTGCGGAAAAAAAAAATTATGTGATTGGTGCAATGTTTTGTGGCACGAGTGATGCTTTTATTAAGATGTCAAAAACGCTCAAACATAATATTGAGGAAGATTTAAAAAAGAATATTATTGCAAAATGGCATGATGAATCACAGCTAAATAGATATATCGTTAATAAACCGGGAGTTCGTATATTAGAGCCAATGTATTGCTATCCTTGTGGCATGGAAGTTTCATATCCTAAGAAAATATATGCTGTAAGTAAACAAGCAAAATTTGATGTTAAGTCCTTTAAAGGTCAGTATGCTAAGAGACAAAGCAGTGTAAGAAAATCTTTGGGGGTCTTGAAAAGAAAAGCTGTTATTGAAAGAAAAGATTTATGTATTTGATAGACGTTATCTTAGGAGCTCATATTGAGGAATAATAAGTGATGAAGAATAAAAAAGAGCTACTTTAATAAATATATTTGCTGCACTTATTACACTTGAGGTCCAAATGTTTATTAGCTTTTTGGTTATCCCCTTTTGTTGTAGGAAAATTAGGCGAAGAGGCATATGGATTTATAAATTTAGCTAACAATTTTGTTTCATACGCCAGCCTTGTTTCCGTTGCAATTAATTCGATGGCCTGTAGATATATATCTGTAGAATATAATTCAGGCAATAAAGAAAAAAGAAAAAGTCGTATTTTTTTGCTCTGTCTTTATCGCAAATTGCTTTTTGTATGGGCTAATATTGATTATTTCCATTTTGTTTGTTTGGAAATTGGAATACATTGTGAATATCACAGCTGCATTGGTGTTCCAAGTTAAACTGACATTTTTACTGAGTTTTGTAAAGATGGGAACATCTTTAATAGGCACGGTTTATACGGCTGCAGCATTTACAACAGGAGAAATGCACTATAATTCGATTGTGCAAATAGTATCGAATGTAATTAAAAGTATACTAATATTTTACCCTTTTCTCTTTTTTTGCCAGCAAAGGTTTATTATTTGAGCTTAGCAACTCTTATTGCTGGCATTGTAACTCTTTGGGGAAATTACAAAGTTACCAAAAAATTGTTTGTTGATTTTGATATAGATAAAAATTATTTTGATTTCGGTAAACTAAAAGTATTGTTGAAGTCGGGATTTTGGGTATTGATATCTAATATAAGCAATTTGTTACTAAATGGATTGGATCTTTTATTTAGCAACTGGTTCATCAGCAGTGCTATAATGGGGCGTCTTTCTTTGGCTAAGCAAATCCCTTTGGCGTTAAGTAATGCCTTAGGCGTGTTTTCAAATATTTTCTCTTCAGCCTTAACGAAAGTTTTTGCGTCAGATGGCAACAACAAACTTATTTATGAAGCCAATAGTCAGCTGAAAATATTGACGATGTTTTTCACGGTTCCATATGCTGGTATTATTGTGTTTGGATATGATTTTTTAAAGCTATGGTTGAGTGATACAAGCTATACAAGAACACAGTTCGTGGAAATATATATCCTCATGATATTAGTACTTTTGGATATCATTATTAGCACGTATATGTATAGCATTCATTCTATATTTATTGCCATTGATAAAGTTAGGATATATTCGGTTGTACTGCTCGTTTCAAGTATAATCAGTATAGCAACTACCTTGGTACTTCTGAAATGTACTGGATTAGGTGTTTATGCTATAGCAGGAACGAGTACTGTAATTTTAGGGTTTACGCATGGAGTTATTGTTCCGGCGTGTGCAGCAAAATTACTGCATCGACCTATATGGACGTTTTGGAAAACAGAATTTAGATCCTGGGCATCCTTAGCCGTTATATGTGTTGTTTTCTCTGTAGTGAAAAATTTCATGGACTTCCCAAATTGGATCAGCTTTTTCATCAACATAATGATAGCAGGTTTGATTGGATATATATTGGAGTTTATTCTCGTTTTTTTAGCAAACAGGAGAAAAAAAGAGATAATCAGCATTATAAACCTCAAATTGATAAGAAAGTAGGAGAGAAAACTTTTTGTTGAAATATAAAAAAAAAAAGATAAAATGATTTTTTATTCCTTTTGGATGACTATTCTAATAGTTGTCTATCACTTGGCTCCTCATTTAATTGAATTGTCAGATTTTTATAGGGGGGGGTACCTAAGACCGTTTTTTGAAACATTTGGGTGCGTTGCGTTAAATTATTTTTTTGCTGTTTCTGCATATAAGTTTTATGTATCTGAAAAATCTTGTGGAGATAAATTAAAAAACGATTAACGACACTTATGGTTCCCTATATGGCTTGGAATACGATTTACATCAGTCTTTATATTTTGCAAAATGGATTGCCTAATATTAGAACGATTATTTTAGGATATACATTGACACCTTTTGATGAATCGTTATGGTATATTTTTGTTTTATATATTTTTATGGCAATTTTCTCAATTTGTATGAGGTTGGTGGCCTCGGCTATCAAAAAAAACTTGAATGGTTAATTATCATATTGACATTTGTTGCAGCGGTGCTTCACCATGCTGTGATTTATTCATTGATCAGCTTTCCGTATGACTGGTGGATTGAAAGAACATTAAGAATGGCACCGCCATTCTTATATGGTGTATATTGCTCAAAGCATAAATCAATTGAGTTTGGTAGGCATGGTGTAGCTATACCAGGAATCATATCGATGATATGTTTATTGAGTTCAACAATTTTAGGCGATAATGTTATTACAACATTATTGTTATATTTATGCACATTGTCATTATGGAATGTTCTCCCGGATTTTACATTGAAGGCTGATTCGATAATTAAAAATGATATGTTTATCGTATATTCAATACATGAGGGAATAATTATAGTAATGCTTGCTGTGCTTAATAAGGGAAATGTTCATTTTGGAAAATACAGTAGCTTGATTTTCGTGATACTTCTCGAAACAGTGCTGATTGTTACAATAGGGTTTTGCTTGAATTTGATTATTAGAAGACTGCCTACAGTAGTTAATATCATATTTACAGGAGGAAGAAATGAATATCACAACAAAGAGAAAAAAGCAATATTGAATTATTAAGAATTTTATGTATGATGTGCTTGGTTGCTCATCACTTTACGATTCATGGGAATCTATACCTAAATGAAAATATATTTGTGCAACGTTTTTCTCTGATTTTTTGCTCCATTAGGAAAAAAATGTGCTATGTAGTCTTTATGGTTATTAGCAGTTATTTTTTATCCAATGCAAAGGTAAAAAGCAAGAGATTTTGGAAAGTCTGGATGGAGGTTTTATTTTATAATATCTTAATGATGTTAGCAACTCTTGTAGGAAGTGGATGGAATGGTTTACTATCCATAAAAATGATTGTCGGATCAATCCTTCCTATGCTTGGTGCTTCTCATGGATATGCAGTAGCATATTTATGGTTTTTAGCCTTTTGCCTTTTATAAAAACCTTGCAAGAAAAAATGAATGAACGCTTTCTTGAAAACCTCATTTTTCTTTTGTTTTCGCTTGAAATTGTGAGTTGGATTATTGGTTCTTTTATAGATTATAATGCTGGAATAAAAAGTGAAATTTTCTTTTTTGTGTTGATTTATTATTCTACGCTTTATCTGAAAAAATATGATAAAAAATTATTAAGTGTGTCAAGAAAAACACTATTTTCTTGGGGGGGGGTATGCGTTTGCATCTATTTAATAGAATTTTTAATCTGGTGTATTGGCGTACAAAAACAGCAACCATATATTTCAAATGTTGCTTACGTTCATTAATAATCAACGTTCTATATTGAATATATTGTTTGGATATATAGTGTTTTACATTTTTATGAACATCCATATAAATTATAGTAAGGTTATTAACAGAATGGCATCTACGACATTTGCAATATTACTTATTCACGATTCCAATTATTTTAGAAACCTTATTTGAATTATATATTACGTAGTCCAATCGGACAACACTTGTGGAGAAGCAAAATTGAGTTTATATTTACATACTTTATTATAGTCATAGGCCTTTCAGGTATTTGTTGTTTAATTGATTTGATTAGGCAAAATACTGTTGATAAACTTGTAATGAATTCGCATGCGTTTGCAACTTTGTGTGAAAAAAACAAATATGAATGGAAATGGAGAATGAAAAAAAAGCTACCTATAGCGGTAGAAAAAGTTCGAGATCCTGCAAAAAATCATTGCGTTTTTTAACAGCGAAAAAAAGATTAAAATTGCGAAAAAAGAATTTGTTGTACTTGTAGAAGACAAGCAGGCTAAATGCGTAATATCTTATCTGTGAAAGGAATATAAGAAAATGGATGAAAATAATCTTTCTTTCTCAATGAGCCAGTCGATTACTGAAGAATGCTCAGAACTTGTATCATTATGAAAACAGATGAAAAAAATCACACTGTGGTCTGAACGAATCCATGAATTTCAATCCAGTGGGCAGACTTGCAAAACATGGTGTCAGGAACATCACGTTCCAGTCTCTGCAATGAATTACTGGATGCACAAGCTGAAAACATTGGACGAACAATCGGATACAGATATGATTTTTTGCAAAAATGCCAACGGAAAAAGAAATTTCAAAGAATGAGACTTTGAACATCAGCCCGTCTCCAGTCCACATTTTTATCACAAACGCTATTCGGATTGAAGTGATGCCGGAATGCCCACCGGAACTTTTTCGTGTTCTGATCCAGGGACTGAAAGATCATGCTTGATCTGGCGGGTGGCACAACCGTTTACCTTGCCTGTGGAGCTACCGATCTGAGAAAAAGCTATCACGGACTGGCTGCAATTATCAAGCTGAAATTCAAACTTGATCCCTATTCGCGCTGCATGTTTGCGTTCTGCAACCGCAGGCGGACTTCTCTTAAACTTCTGCAATGGGACGGATTTGTCAATTCGCCAAAACACGAAATACTCGTGGATATCGATATATATTCCTACACAGTAAAACGTTGATTTTTCTCGAATAACAGGCTTTTTTATGTTATACTTGAATTATCATTTAAGAGTTTGGAGATTGCTGGATGGATCCGTTTTTTACAGAGGAACAGCTGAATAACATGAGCCGTGAACAGACATTGGGATCAGACCCTTTGAAATACTAATAAAATGAGTAAATATGTTCTAAAAAAGTTTTCTAAAGAAAGTATAACATAAAGAAATTACGAATCTGTATGTGTTAAGGATGCTCAGTTAAAGCAATATGAACACAATAAGGAGAGATATGAACACAACATTACTTATCATGGCTGCTGGTATCGGTAGTCGTTTCGGAACAGGAATTAAGCAGTTGAAGCCAGTCGATGATGCAAACCATATTATCATGGACTACTCAATCCACGATGCAATCGAAGCTGGATTCAACCATGTGGTATTTATCATCCGTAAGGATATCGAGAAGGAGTTCAAAGAGGTTATTGGTGATCGCATTGCCTCCATTTGCTCCTCTCACAATGTAACTGTAGACTACGCTTTCCAGGATATCAACGACATTCCGGGAGAACTTCCGGAAGTCCGTACAAAGCCGTGGGGAACCGGTCAGGCTGTGCTTGCAGCGAAGAAGGCCATTGATACCCGTTTATTGTAATCAATGCAGACGATTACTACGGCAAGGAAGGCTTCAAGGCTGTCCATGAGTATCTGGTGAATGGTGGTAAGTCCTGCAAGGCAGGCTTTGTGCTGAAGAACACTCTGTCCGATAACGGTGGCGTGACCCGTGGTGTGTGCAAGATGGACGACCAGAGTAATCTGACTGAGGTTGTTGAGACCAAGAACATCGTAAAGACTGCAGATGGAGCAGAGGCCGATGGTGTGGCTGTTGATGTGAATTCTCTGGTTTCCATGAACATGTGGGGCTTGACTCCTGACTTCCTGGCTGTGTTGGAGGAAGGATTCAAAGAGTTCTTTGAAAAGGAAGTGCCGGGCAATCCGCTGAGGGCAGAGTATCTGATTCCTATTTTCATCGGTCAGCTACTGGAGCAGGGAAAGATGTTCGTAAAGGTTTTGAAAACCAACGATACTTGGTATGGTATGACCTACCATGAAGACGTTGCAGCTGTAAAGGATAGCTTCAAGAAGATGCTGAAGAATGGTGTGTACAAAGGCTGATTTGTTTTCAGACCTGTGATATACTTGAACCATCATAACAGGAAAGAGGTTTGTGTCCTATGACCAGAACAAAAGGTAGCAAGAATAAGCCCAAAACTGTGGCTGCTGATTTTGCAACGCAGCTTGCAGAAAAGCAGTCCGCAAGGGAAGCACTCGCAGCCGAGATTGCATCCATCACCGCCAACATTGACACTTTGAAGGCTGATCTGAAAGCAAAAAGGCTGCTTTGAGGAAGGCCGAAAAAGAAGTGGCATCCCTGGAAGCGAAGAAGGCAAGGGCAGATGCTAAGGTCGCTGAAGAAGCTAAGAAGGCTGAAGCCGAGAGTGTGGTTAAGAAGCTGCTGGCAAGTGGGATGAGTGCAGACGAGATTTTGGAAAAGCTGAAATAAAAAGAACTTAAGAAAAAATAAATGCCGTGTGGACAAACTGAACTCCAGGAGTTCACACGGTATTTTTGAAAGTTGATGTATAGTTTGTAACGGAAATAAAAAAGAAATGGAGCGTGAGAAAAATGAATTTATCAAAAATACATCATATTGCAATTATCGTATCTGACTACGGAGCAGCTAAGGACTTCTATGTAAACAAGCTGGGATTCTCTGTTATCAGAGAAAACTACCGCCTGGAACGCGAGGATTGGAAGCTGGATCTGCGTGTTAATGAGCACACAGAACTGGAGATTTTTGCAGAAGAAAATCCTCCGAAGCGTGTGAACCATCCAGAAGCCTGTGGTTTACGCCATCTTGCATTCTACGTTGATAGCGTGGAACAGACAGTGAATGAGCTGGCAGAGGTAGGGATTGAATGTGAGCCAATCCGTGTGGATGATTTATACCGGCAAGAAAATGACTTTCTTCCATGACCCGGATGGACTGCCGCTGGAGCTGCATGAGTAAAGAGGTGGGCAAAATGATATTCCGTAAGGCAGAAAAAAGAGGATTTTTACAAAATCAGATCCCTGTACTGGAACTTGATTGACCAGGAGAAGGACGACCCATCATTCCCGCATTGGAAGAAAGGAATCCATCCATCTGACGAAATGATACAGAACAGCATTGAGAGGGAAGAGCTATATGTGTTGGCAGATGGTGATGAAATCGCAGCGTGTGTCATAGCAAACGATGAGAAGGTCGAAGGGTATGCAGATGCCCCGTGGCAGATTGATTCGGACGAGGTGATTGTTCTTCATGTTCTGGCGGTTCATCCGAATCATCGTGGAAAAGGATTTGCACGGAAATTAGTAGAAAATGTAATTGAACAGGAAAGAAAAAGCTGGCAAGAAAGCATTGCGACTTGATGTAATCGAGAACAACACAACGGCCGAGAAGCTGCTGTATCAGGAACTGGGATTTCGATATATCCAGACCAAGACACTTTATTATGATGTGGTAGGTGAGATGACGTTCAAATTGTATGAACTGGTGCTATGAGCTATGGGAGAGAAAAGAAAGTATAAGCCCCGGAAGCCAGGCGGCGGCCGGAAAAAGTTAAAGCCTGAATACGATGCCGGGAAGAATCTGAAAGAGCAGATGGATGCAGCTGTGGCGCTTTATGAGGAGGACTGCTCCCTCCGATCCATTGCAGATGTGCTAACTCTGAATTCCATGAAAGTAAGAAAGCTGCTCATCACAGCTGGTGTGTATGAATCGGATGCGGCGAAGAAAGTGAAAAACACTTTTGAAGAGTATAGAAAAACACAAGACCACAAAACTGCCATACTATCAACTGCAACAGTTCTTAAACTTTCCAACGCCTCCGTCACCTCGTATCTGCCTTATGAAAAAAGGCGTGTACTTCCCAAGCACAGCAGATAAAAAAAGGAAATCAGCGTAGGAGCAGAGCGGCAGCGGAGATACAGAGCGGTAAGAAAACTGAGAACCGAGCCGACAGAAGAGCATCTGTGGGAGGTGGTTCTTCTTTATGCTGGTGTGCGTTTCAAAACGTACTCAGGTTTACCCTTTACCTATGAAATACGAAAGGGCCGGAATGTGCAATACACAAAGGAACTGTGGATTGATCGCAGAGTGAATAGTAAAAGCCTGGCGTGGAGTTCCGTGCTGCTGGCTCTGGGCCATATTAAAAAAAGGTAGGAGAAATAGTTGAACGACCGAAAGCGCTGGGCGATATCCGGGGTGTGACCTATATATACGGAATGTTCTATCGGTTCGGACTGATCAACGTGCCGGATGAAGCAAAAGAAAAGATGAAGAAAGCATTCGGCAAATCGTTCTGACACGGATGCCGCAGAGGGGGCAAGAAAGAAGCATCACCCAATGTTTGAGGTCATTGCGTGACCCGGAGATTACACAAAAATCCGCCTGCGGAATGAACCACAGGCGGCTGAAATCACATTATAGCTTATTCAAAAAGTCTTCCAGAACACGGTTCCACTTTTCGGGGTACTCATAGAACATCAGGTGATCACCCATGACGTAGGTGTCGTAACCGGGAAGCTGTGCTTCGACAAAGGGCTTTGCAATGTCCTGCCAGTGTTCTGCAATGAACATCAGACTGGCAGACTATGCCGAATGAGTCGTAGCCAGAATCAATGCAGTAAGCAGAGTTTTTCTTGTAAGAATATGAGATTCATAGTATCATAGAAGCAATAAAAAGTCTGTGTGTGGCTACGCGAAAGGAGCAGCAGAGATGAAAAAAAAAATTGAACATCCCAGTTGGTATTTCGGACTTTGAGAAGATTCGGAACGGTGGGTTTTATTAGAGACATTGGGGTCAGACCCTTTGAAATACTAATAAAATGAGTAAATATGTTCTAAAAAAAGTTTTCTAAAGAAAGTATAACATAAAGAAATTACGAATCTGTATGTGTTTAAGGATGCTCAGTTAAAGCAATATGAACACAATAAGGAGAGATATGAACACAACATTACTTATCATGGCTGCTGGTATCGGTAGCCGTTTCGAACAGGAATTAAGCAGTTGGAGCCAGTGGATGATACTGGACATATCATCATGGATTATTCCATTCATGATGCAATTGAGGCTGGCTTCAACCATGTAGTATTTATTATCCGTAAGGATATCGAGAAGGAATTCAAAGAGGTCATCGGTGATCGTATCGCAGCTATTTGCTCTGCTCATAATGTAACTGTGGATTACGCTTTTCAGGACATTAACGATATTCCGGGAACTCTGCCGGAAGGACGTACAAAGCCGTGGGGAACTGGACAGGCCGTGCTTGCAGCGAAGGAAGTAATCGATACCCCGTTCATTGTGATCAATGCAGATGATTGCTATGGCAAAGAAGGCTTCAAGGCCGTCCACGAGTATCTGGTAAATGGCGGTGAGTCTTGCATGGCTGGCTTTGTGCTGAAGAATACCCTGTCTGATAATGGCGGTGTGACTCGTGGTATCTGCAAGATGGACGAGGATAACAACTTGACTGAGGTTGTGGAGACCAAGAACATCGTAAAGACTGCGGATGGAGCAGAGGTAGATGGTGTGGCAGTCGATGTGCATTCTCTGGTCTCCATGAATATGTGGGGCTTGACTCCTGATTTTCTGGATGTACTGGAGGACGGATTCAAAGAGTTTTTCCAGAAAGAAGTACCGGGTAATCCTCAGAAAGCCGAGTATCTGATCCCCATCTTCATCGGTGAGCTGCTGGAGCAGGGCAAGATGTCTGTGAAGGTTCTGAAGACCAACGACACCTGGTACGGCATGACCTACCATGAGGATGTCGCAGCAGTGAAAGACAGCTTCAAGAAAATGTTGGCGAATGGCGTGTATAAGGCCGACCTGTTCAGTGATCTGTAAATAACGATGAAAGAAAACGATTGATTTACTCGGCAAGATCATCACAAACATCCCTGACTGCTCTCTATGAATCGTTTGGATTTTCACTCCTTCTTTCCTTCCTCGCCCCCAAAAAGCAAAATTAAATCAGAATAGCAAATAGCAGGGAAAAAAGTCAAGAATTTTGAATTGAACATGCGTTCGTGTTATGCTATAATACGTTTTGTATTGGTCCTATGTCAAGATTTAGTACAAGTTAAAATGAGAAATTTCTCCCCATTTTAACCTGCCAGAAGCTCAGCCTCAGTGTTCGTTCTTTTTATACAATCGTTCGAATTCGTTTGGCGACATATAGTTGCAATGGCTATGAATTCGTTTCGTATTGTAGAAAGCTTCCAGATATTCAAAAATCAACTGGTATGCCTGCTTATAATCGCGGAATTTTAAAGCGATTGAGCCATTCACGTTTGATAATAGAATGAAAGGATTCAATGCATGCATTATCCCACGGAAAAGCTTTCTTCGAATAACTGCGCTGCATATTTTCGGTTGCTTTTTTATATTCCTTTGCAAACATATTGGCTGCCACGATCCGAATGGATAATTAATGGTTGATCGATATTTCGGCGAGCTTTGGCTTTGTTTATAGTATCAATCACGCAAGGATACTTCCAGTGTTTCTGAAAGCGTCCAGGCTATGATTTTTCTGGAAAATAAATCCATAACACTGGTCAGATAGACAAATCCATCTATTGTCCAGATGTAGGTAATATCCGAACACCAGACTGCATTCGGACGATCAGGATTAAATTGCTCATCATGGATATTTTGTAATTCAGTGCTGAAATCAGAATCTTTTGTGGTGATGGTCCATGGTTTGCTCCACTGAGCACGGATTCCCATTTTGCGCATATATGTACCAACGGTTCTTTCCGAAATGACTTCACCGGTTTTTCGCAGTTCTACAGTGATTTTCGAGCACCGTAGTTCTTGCTTGGAATCATCATAAATATCCTGTATTTTTGCTTTTACAGCTTTACGACGTTTTTCTGTATCAGAAGGTACGTGGTGGGAGCCATGCAAGATATCCTGAGCGAGGAGACACCTAAAAATTTCAACATTCCGGAGACGGAAACCCGGCGTCCAGCCTTTTTTTGGCAGCTTTCGTCTTCTCAGTCACTTCGAGATAAATGGCTTCCGTCATTTTCCCAGAATGTTGATTGCTTTTTTTAACACATCAAGTGCATCTTGGGCATCACGTAATTCACGTCTGAGACGAGCAATTTCCTTCTGCTCATCAGATGCATAATTGCCAGAACCACGAACAGGAATATCTCCTGATTCCCGGAAGTCTTTTAGCCACTTTGTTAATGTGCTGTAGCCAATGCCAAGATTTTCTGCACATCCACGTACACCGAGATCTTTGTGATCCTGATAGTACTGGACTGCATCAAGTTTAAATTGTTTGTCATGTTGCTTTGCCATATGAGATCCCCCTTCAGCATGTCTCTATTGTATCATGCTTATATGTATTTGGAATTTCTCATTTTAACTTGTACTATTTATATTCTAGCAACCATATAACTGAAAAGAAAGTAGGATGTGGATTTCCGATTATTAAGATGCCCTCTAGTATTACGAAAGAGGGTGATGCCCTATGAACACAATGGAAGTGCTTACTTTATTGCTAGTAGTTTTTGCGGCACTGTCTTACATAGATAATCATAATAAAAAGAAATAGCATCCCAGACCGTCCAAAGTTGAGGATGCTATTCTTTGTAGTTTAACTTTACTGAGGGCAAATCGGATAACACATCCGATAACCTTTCTGAGTAAATTATACATGAGGGTACTTGATTTTTCAAGTGCCCTTTTTCGATACAATTAGCAAAATAAATCTTGACATAAGTACGAATTGCGAAGAGGAAGAAACGGCGACTATACAAATGAGGTGCCGGGATGGGTCGATTTGGAACGATTGTTGAATGCAGTAGTTCACAATTTTGAGTTGCTTTTTTCCAATTATTCTCATTTTATTGATTCACGTGGATCCATTATCTGGAATGTAAAGGTGATTAATACAAGAGCATACAGATGAGGAAGATGATATATTTTCAAAATATGAGTATCTTTTTCATAGTGATGGAGAGGTTCGGGAACCGACATTTAAAAGGGTATGGGAAGATTTTAGAAAGGCATGTTCCGAGGGGACATATAGCCAAAAAGAAATTGTGGGATTTCATGCGTTCGATTGTTTTAGGATCTGCGCAAAAATATTGCGGATGGAACGATTCGTAAATTCCGTCAGGAGACGGATGATCCGATCGAGATTGTACAGCTCACAGAGCTGATGTATGAGATGGAGGCGAACGAGTACATGGAGTCTGTGGCGGAAAATTTACATAACAAATTGAATTAGGAAAAACAGGAACCGCCCCAGGTGAAGACATGGAGCGGTTCGGTGCTACATATTATTTGTTTTGCTTAGCAAGTGCAGCTTCCAATTCAGCAATCCGAGAAGCTTGTTGATTGATCTGAGAGGCCTGTTGGTCAATTTGAGAGGCCTGTTGGTCAATTTGAGAGGCCTGTTGGTCAATTTGAGAAGCTTGCTGATCAATGGTTTGCGTCAACTGTGAATTGGCTTCTTCCAGATAGCGAAGCTTATTGTTTTTTATGGTTTCCCAGTAGGCGGCATCAGCGCGTGACTGTGCACACTGGCGGGCTACTGCGTCTGAGTTGAGCTGATATAAGGAGTCCGCAGCTTTTTGCATTGTTTCATTATTTTTTTGTGATCATACGCAAATCCTCCCATGTCTTTGTTTTGAAAAGTTTTGCCCAACGGTCAATTCCATAGTACCGATCCTCTTCTGTGGCAAGATCGATGCGGCTTAGATCGATCACATGAATCGAAAACTTTTCACTGTACAGCCGCTTGGTTTTGACGTTCAGAAGCTGATATAATGCATTAAATTCCGGATTATCCTCGAACAAGGTAAAATTCAGAAATCCGATACTGTGCACCGGCTTGGCATTGATGTAATATTCTCCGCGTTTCAATTGATCGAAGTTCCGCGAAGCGTAAGAAATAGAACGATCGGGCCAGTTGTATTCGTCCATGTTATCACGCTTAACAGCAATGCCAGGGCGAGAGGTAGGATCGCTCATTTCCATGGTGCTGTGGGATTTCTTATCCATCCAGTTCAGATCGGCCTTGGTGTACGGAATTCCCGGCTGAATCTCAAAAAAATGTCTGCACCGATAGCATGGCCAGATTTTCAGCAACCTTTGCGGTAACGCCGCTGGCTGAGAAGTAAGCAACAAGTCGCTTGCTCATGACAATGCACTCCCTCAATATTTGATTTGGTAATAGTATAGCACGGTGGGGGGAGGGGGATCAAGAAGTGAAATGAAAACAAAATTGCTTGGAAAATATTGGTGTTTCAATAGTTGAATTTGACCAATCATAACCTTGATATTGTATCTTAACTTAAAGTAAGTTATAATACAAAAAAAAAGAGTTATAAATGGAGGCGATAGAGTGGAATACCTTAAGCGGGTTTTAGGAATTGAAGTGCTGTATGAAAATAAAACTTTAGAGCATTTGCCAAACTTCATCAGTACAAGGTACGATTCACAGAAAGTATCTCTGAGTGGTCATAAAGCCGTTTTTTGTACCCTAAAACCGAATTGGAACAGGTGGAAACATTAAAAAAAGCATCTGGAACGTGTGAAAAAGGTTGCAGATCGCCCTGTGGTTTTAGTACTGGCACAAATCACTGCACGGCAGAAAGAGTATTTACTTCGAGAAAAAGATAGCATTTATTGTGGATGGAAAGCAAATTTATCTGCCCTTTATGGCGGCATATTTGCAGGAACGTTGTGATGCAGAAAAGAGCGACAGAGAAGAAATCTTGCCATCAGCTCAGATGCTGTTGCTTTATTTTATTTATGAGGGAGCAAAGGAACTGTCCACAAGTCAAGCTGCAAAAAGATTTGGATTTGACACCAACATCTATTTCCAGGGCGTCCAAACAACTTGAAGAAATGGGAACGCTGCAATCGAGAAAAATCGGAGTACAGAAGATACTGTTTTCAGAAAACTCCCCCAAAGAGTTGTTTTATAAAGCAGAGAAAGTTCTGCTCAATCCTGTGAAAAGGACTGTCTACGTTCCATGCGAGGAAGTAAAGAATGAATTGTTGGAGAGCGGATATTCCGCATTGGCGGAGTATTCGATGCTCAATGCGCCTGGTGTTTGGTGCTACGCTTCAGAAAGAATATCTCAGTGGAATGACTGTATGACAAAGGATTTACAGGACTCAAATTCACAGGTGGCTGTTGAAATGTGGAGATATGACCCACGAAAATTATCGAAGAAAAAAATGGTCGATGAACTTTCTCTGGCATTATCGCTCAGGGAAGATGCAGATGAACGGGTAGAAGAAGCAGTAGAAGAAATGTTAAATGATCTGTGGAGGAAGATAGATGGTAACAGGGATTGAAAGCTTTAAGGAATGGTTCAAGGGGTAACGAAAGTCAGTATGCAATTATCGGTGGAACTGCGTGTGACATCTTGAGATGACGGAAGAAGGCTTAGACTTCCGTGCAACAAAAAAGACATTGATCTTGTTCTAATTATTGAAGCCGTGGATGTGGCTTTTGGAAGGAAATTCTTGGAATATGTAAAACAGGCTGGATATGAACATTGCAATAAAAGTTCGGGTGTGCCGCAGTTTTATCGCTTCAGTCACCCGACCTCAAACCGTTATCCAGCAATGATCGAACTGTTCACTAGAAAACTGGATGCTATTCAGCTTCCAGATGATGCAGTATTGACACCGCTGCCAATGGATGAGGACATATCGAGCTTGTCTGCGATTCTTTTGGACGAGGATTACTACGAATTTTTGAAACAAGTGAAAGTCACTGTTGATGGAGTGACTGTCTTGGATGCGGCTCATTTGATTCCATTCAAGGCGAAAGCATGGATGGATTTGACGGATCGCAAAGAAGCCGGAGAACACGTTGATAGTAAAAACATTAAGAAGCATAAAAATGATGTTTTTCGATTGACTGAAACTGATTGACCCTACAGTCAAGATTGCCACCCCAGTGGCGTGTATGAGGATATGCAGAAGTTTGTTGATCGAATGAAAAATGAAACGGTTGATGTTAAACAGTTGGGGTTTGTGGGACGAACGAAAGAACAGATTCTTCAGGAAATAGGAGAATTATATGCTATACAATAATCAGTGAGTTGTCTAATAATTAAAATAAGTACGAATAAGCCGCATGGGGATTCAGGTGAAGACATGGGGCGGCATCAGCGCGTGACTGTGCGCACTGGCGGGCTACTGCGTCTGAGTTGAGCTGATATAAGGAGTTCGCAGCTTTTTGCATTGTTTCATTATTTTTTGTGATCATACGCAAATCCTCCCATGTCTTTGTTTTGAAAAGTTTTGCCCAACGGTCAATTCCATAGTGCCGATCCTCTTCTGTGTCAAAAAGCAAAATAAATCAGAACAGCGAATGACGGGTGAAAAGTCAAGAATTTTTTGAGCATGAGGGATAAGCCGAATAGCAGAAATCACAGATATGTGCGAGTCTAAATTGTATTTTTAAAATGAATCCGCTATACTATAAACAGTATAGCGGATTTTATGTTTGGAGAGAGTGTATATGGTTCAGGAATTTGATTTCAATATGATGAAGATAAGTGAAATTATTAAGCGTGTTACACAGATTTGTCGTAGCCTTCATGTAGTACGCCTGGATTTATTTGGATCTTTTGCGACTGGAACCGCAACAAGTCGTAGCGATGTTGATTTTGTTGTTTACGGAGAAGTGGATCATGAGGCGTTAGAAGAAGCTGTGGAGAAAAATTGATACACTTAGGAAGATTGATTTCTTTTATTATGATGAAATAGAAAATAGGTATTTGCTGGAGGATATTAAGAAGTATGGAAAACAAATTTATTAATCGATATCATTCTTTTTTTTGTCATAGTTTAGCGAATCTGAAGAAAAAAGCACCGTGGCGGATCCTCAGGCAGATTTTGTGTTAGAAGGTACAGTATATGAGGATGATTACGATCAGATTCTTTGCTACGGTATTTCGTTTTTTAAAAAAACGTTGCATGGTAAAGAAAAAGTGATTCGTAGCAAATCTTAACTTGAATTCTGTATTATAACTTAAAATGAGTTAAAATACAGAAAAAGAATTATAAAATAATGTTAAACTCAAGGCTGACAAGAGTGGCCTTTAACTCCTTTGCCATGCGGATAATGACAGTGCAGAGGGAAACGATGATAAAGGCCGTATTCTGATTCCGTTCAACAATCTTATCAATGACACCTACTGCCGGGATATTTCACTGCGCGTTCGCAGTCACTTGAACGAACTGGGTGTCCTGCCGCCGAACGAGTATAAGAGAGCCAATGGATTCAACTATACCTGCGGTTTTTCAGGCTGGGCGGATTGCTCAAAAAAACAGACGGAGCATTGATTGGCAATATAGACCAGTTCATCGGAAAGGTGAATGAAATACTATTCGTTGTGTATACTGAACGGGTGAGAATTGAAGAAAACGGTTCGAAAACAGATGTAACAAGATTGATTTCGGCACGAATGGCTACCGAATTTGAAAGGGGGCTTTATTATGGTAAAAACGAGTGAGATGTCTATGGAAATGAAACAGGAGCTTGCATTTACAAAAAAGAAGAACTCGCGGAACTGGAAGCGGCAAAGAAAATGCCAATCACGTTTGATGCGGATTGCCCGGAAACCACACCTGAGAGGGCGGTTAAATTTAGAAGAGTTAATCCGCCGCGTAACAGAATGAATGCTCATGGAGCATAATTAAAATAAGAACATATAGAGTGTAAGTAAGCCCTACAAGGCTCAGAGCGGTTCAAAACCGACTGAAAGCCTTGTAGGGCTTATTTTTTTTGCGGCGCTCTATAGTGCGTTTGGTAAATATGATGTGGTACATATCCACGCAGAAGGTCCGGCTTTTTTTGTGGTTACCAAAGATGTTTGGAAAAAAGAGGTCATAAAAGTTCATGTATGGTCGGGAACGCTACCAGGTCATTGATGAAGAGATAGCCCTGTGTGGTTACTTTGTTATTATCACATCTGAGAAGATGGATGCAGCGGATGCACTCGATCTCTATAAGAGCCGGGATGCATCCGAAAACTCTTCAGGGAAGATAAAACCTTCCTTGGAAACAGGACAATGCGTTGCCAGAGCAATGAGGCACTGCACGCAAAGATCTTCATAGAGTTTGTAGCACTGATTATCAGGAACAGAATCCACTTCCTGCTCAGGGAACAGATGCTGAAAGCCCATCAAAAAGAGAATTACATGACAGTGCCTGCGGCTGTCCGTGAACTTGAGAAAATCGAAATTGTGCGGCAAACCGATGGCGAATACTATCGGGATTACGCAGTGACGGCAACGCAGAAGTCGAGCAACTCAATCAATTGATGAAAAAGCGTGATGAGCTACGTAATAAAGAGTTGCTTCAGGCTATCGAGCATAGCAGCCGTTCATTTGAGGAAATCATGGACTTCCTTGGCACCGATGACTCCCAGGATTAAACCTGGAAGCCATCGAGAGTTAATTTTTCAGGAAGTTCACATTAAAGTCTGAAATATCTTAAAAATTGCATTTTATATCTTGAAAAAAAGAAATATGTTTTGATAAAATGAAATAGAACAAATGTTCGATAAAAAGGTGTGCATATGGGGGAGAGAGCACCTATAATTTACATTGTAAAAATAATAAAATGCAATTATAATGAAGGAGAAGTGGGATGGCAAACGAGGAACGTATCAACAAAATCATAGATGAGTTGACACTGTTTGATGATGATCTGATGAGCCGGGTGTTTGATAAGAATATCGAAGCAACAGAATACGTGTTGCAGATCATTCTTGGAAGAAAGATTACGGTGGTAAGTGTCAAGGGGCAGGAAAATTTCAAAAATCCAGTTACAAACGGAAGAAATATTACCTTAGATGTGCATGCAGAGGAAGAAGACGGACAGGAAATTGACATTGAGGTACAAGGTGGAGCAGAGGGAGCGCATATCAGACGTGCCCGTTTTCACAGCAGCATGACAGACGCCCGGATGTTAAAGAAAAAGCAGAAGTTCAGAGAACTGAAGGATTCCTATGTGATCTTTATTTATAAGCATGATAAGTTTGGAAAAGGACTGCCAGTGTACCATATCAATAGACATATAGAGGAAACTGGGGAGTTGTTTTCGGATGGTTCACATATTATATATGTAAATGGAAAATATAAAGGCGATGATGAAGTCGGAAGGCTGATAAGAGATTTTCATCAAAGCAAAGCGGAAAAGATAGAAAATAAGGCATTGGCAGATGGAGTGAAACATTTCAAAGGAGACGAAAGGTGGGAGAAAACTTATGTGTGAGGCAGTAGAAAAGTATGCACAGGAAGTTGCTGAAGAAAGAGAGAAAAAAGGCGGAAAAGAGAGGAGAAAAAAAAGAGGAGAAAAAACGCGGCATTTCAAGAGGAGAGATACTTAAAATAATAAAGATTACAGTAAAAAAGTACAAAAAGGCTATACGATGGAGGCCGTGGCAGAAGACTTGGAAGAAAGCGTGGATACGCTGCGCCCGATATATGAAGCGGTAGAAAAAGCAGCACCGGACTATGATGCAGAGAAGATATATGAGAGCCTCGATAAATAGAAGATGATCTTCATGGCAGGGATTCGTATCACTGTTTAAAAACAAAATTGTATTTTTTAATATTAATCCGTTATACTATATGCAAAGTATAATGGATTTTTTTATTAATCAATAAAACCAATAACATTTCATTCGTGAAATCGTATAGGATAAATCAGGAGATAATTATGTTAACAATCGTTTATGGAGAGGTTGATGGGGCAATCAATGACCCAGACACCTATTTTAATCATACCTATTCTCAAAAAATGGTTTGAGGGCCGCTTTTGTTAAGGAGATGATCCGGGCGGTAGACAAGTCGGAGGTATTGTCATCCCATGCAATTGAAAGTCCTGTTCTTGGAATTATTCCGACATCGAAATTGTCTGGTGGGGTAAAGGCACTTATCCTTGTTTATAAAAAAGCCGGAGTTGTTAATAGATTGTACTGCATGCGGTGAAAATTGTGCCGAATGGCTTCTTAAAATTGCGGAAAAACCAGAATACTTTGATCAATTTGAATTATTTTATGGATTTTCCGGAACCATTTGAACTTAAGATACAAAATACCGGGGCTGTTTGTCACGATTCCAAAGAGTTGTATCGTAATTCTATTCATTTTGTGAGGTGATCAGATCATATGATAGGAAAACACAGAGTTCAAATTGGAGATAATACGATCAGATATGACTTTGTATTATCACGCAATATTACCATTATACGTGGAGACAGCGGAACTGGAAAATCCAAGTGACTATACAGAGAGCACAAAATACCTGAGCTGGGAAAGGTATTTTACGCATGTACTGGAAGAACATACGAAGGGGACAGAACTGGAATATCACAAGAAAAAATTAAACAAACAGTATCTTTTATGCCAGAGCGATGAAAATATTATCAAAGTTTTTACTGGACAGTAATATTAATTTTGACAGGTGCATGGTATAGGAAAAGAGAATGAGATAAAACCAGCGTCTAGGCTGACACACATAAAGAAAGGAGAACGAAAACGATGAAAGCATTAAAAAACAACAAATTGCGGTCATTTTGGTACTGTCTGTCATACTCAGCACATTTGCAGCTGTTACACCTGTAAGTGCGGCGACGCTGTCTGCACAGCAGTATTTGGAAAAAGATGGATATAGCGGTGCGAAACTTAAAATCATATGATTTTACGCAGACAACCGATCAGAAGATGACAATGGAAGGGCAGATCATTCAAAATAAGACGGTGGTAAAGCAAAGCGTATACAACAGTCCTCTGAAGGTAAAAAGCGTAACAGATACAACCACAGTACTTGCAGGAATGAGTTCTAAGAACCAGGCGGTTGCCTATCTGACAAAAGATGCGGATGGATTGCTGTGGGAGTACATTTCTTCCAATGGTTCCGGATATCAGAAAACAGGGATTTTAAACTATACCAATCAGATCAAAGGTATGGATATTTCCATGTATTCGGATGCAAAAATTGTGAAAAAGAAAATAAAAAGTCAACCGGATCAATACCGTTCAGATTTCGGCGCAGGTAAAGGGCTCCGATGTGGTGAAATTTTTGGACCAGATGGGAATGAGCAAAGAGATCAATGCGGCAGCTGCTGTGGATTACAATACGTTGCCGGCAATCAAAGTGACCTGTTGGATCGATAAAAAAACCTGCCGTCCAGTCAGAACCACGGCGGATATGAAAGCGTTTATGAACGGGTATATGTCGGCGCTGTATCAGAAGCTGGGACAGGATCTGAAACTTGTTTATTCGCAGGCAAAAGTAACGGTAACCTATAAAAATTTTAATAAGGCTGCAACATTTACCATACCGAAGGAATGCAGATAAAGATACCACATTTTCAAAGATGACAACAACAGTTACTGCGGATACAAATAAAATAGTATATACGGCAAAGGTTCCGAAAGACGCTACATCTGCACGGTAAGTATTCGGTTGGAACATACACCTATCAAAAATAAATGTTTCTGAGAAGAGAGAATAGCTGTTTGCGAAAACGGCTATTCTTTTTTTATCTAAAATGGCATATTTCTTGTCAGAAGCAATTGAAATTATAATTCAAATATGATAGGATAAAGTAGGCTGTCTAGTGTAGAAAAAAGACACATAAGGCAGAGTGGGGGATATATGTAATGTCAGAGAATGATAGTTACTACATATAAAATTATAAAACTACGGAGGAAGAAACATGAAGAACAAAGATTATTTAACAGTAAGACAGGAAGAATTAATGAATTTTCTGTGGAAGGTCAATGAGCCGCTGACTGCCAACGAGATGGCAGAGCGCCTGGCAGAAGACGGATGGAACAATGTTACATTGTTTAAGACCGTTCAGTCTCTGACAACGGATGGCTATCTGGAAGTTGTAGGACTTGAGAAAACCGTCAAGACTTATGCACGTAAACTCGCTCCGTCTATGTCAAAAGACGATTATTATGCATCTGTATTGATTAAGCGTGGAATTGACAGCAGTTCTATTGCGAACATTACAGCTGCTCTGATCGGAGCAAAAAAAGATAAGCAGGCAAAAGAAAAAAAAATGCAGAGGTTATTGCAAAGTTAGAGGAGATTATTGATACTCTGAAAAATGATGAGGAATAAGAATGCAAATAACGATATTTTCGGTTTGGATGACGTTCGTTTGGTGTAACATTTTTATTGTACTGTGCTACATTCTCAGAAAACGATCGGTTCTGCTGAATTTATCCAGTATGACAGGAATCATCATTTTATATTTGTTTTGTCTGATCAGGCTTGCCGTCCCGGTGGAATTGCCATGGACGAAAGTGGTATCCGGAGGCAGCCTGTATAATTTCCTGTATCAGATATTCGGGTGTGAAATAACCTGTGTGGCAGGGCACGGAAATCTATGTCTATCATATATTTGTGGTGGCATGGGGAGTGGTCATGGCAGTTCTTTTGACGCGGTATCTGATACAGTATCACAGAGTTGTGTCGTATTTTTCAGAGATGGAAAAAAACGGAAGATACAGAATTAAATAATATTTTAGATGAAATTTGTACGGATAAAGAAAAGCGGAACATTAAGATCGTACAGACAGCCGCGGTAGAAGTACCGTGTTGTATAGGGATTTTTGAGAAACGGATATTGATTCCGGACAAAAAATATTCGCGTGAAGAATTGCATTATATTATTCTACATGAATATGCACATTTGGATAATAAGGATATACTGACGATACAGCTGATCAACATTCTGTGTATCGTGTTCTGGTGGAACCCGTTTGTGTATATTTTAAAAGGAGATATGTATCAGAGTATTGAGATCCGTTGTGACCAGACGGTTACAAAGAAACTCAAATCGGCAGAGCGGGGTAACTATCTGGCGGTGATATTAAAAAGAGTATAAGGCAAGTGTGCAGGAAAAAAGAATTTCGAAAACCTGCAGGAGCCATGCCATTGTTTGAAGATCATTCGGATCATCTGATCGAACGATTTCGTCTGGTCGCGGAGGGAAAGCAAAGCAGTTCGCGTATTGGAAGAATTCTTGTTCCGGTGATTGCGGTTGCTCTGTTGGTGCTTTCGTATTCATTTGTACTTCAGTCACAATATGAGGTGCCAGAAAGTACATACAATGTAGAAAACAGTATTTGGGAAGTGAATCGACAGAATGCATATGTGCATGAGGTGGATGGAAAATATTATCTTCATTATGAACGGGGGAGATATTTTGCTTGATAAGAAAAACTGTGAAGCTTTTGAAGAAAAATGGGTTTAAGATTCGAAAAGGAGAAAACTAACTATGAAAAAGAAAATTTTAATTGCAGCAGCGATTTGTGCATCTTTGTTTGTTGTTGTACCTACTGGATATGTAAGTGCAGCGGAGATAGAGACGGAGTCAGATACCGCAGACACAGAGTGCTTATGATAACATTGCTATTGCACCATATAAGGATGTGATTGAAACAAAATTTCGTGTTTATAAGGACAAATTACAGTATCGACGTTGGAATGCAACGCGTGGATACTGGGTGGATAAGAAGTGGATTGATTTAACTTAATTAAAGAATTTGCCGGTGCAGCTGCACCGGCATTTTTTACAAATTATTCTTTCGCAAATTATAATTCTTCCGGCAGTTCCCACACCTGTGCCTGTTGTTCATATTCCGAAGCACGGGAGAGAAGATCCCCGGCAGAGCATGGATCACAGAGGTCATTTTCTGCCAGCGTGCGGTAACATTCCGCCAGTCGCAGCAATGCTTTTTTTCCTGAAATTTCAATATCCAGAACAGGCTGTGTCTCAAATGCAGCATTGTAAAACCACAGAGAAGCTTCCTGGGGATTCTGCCGTTCCCGGTAGTATTGTCCGAGCTCATAACAAATTTCGGAGCAGGAAAAGAACCGCACATATCTTTCAGACAGATCGAAAAAGAAATCATCCACAGAATTTTGGATACGGGCAGCGTGTGCCAGAATACACGCGGATTCTGCATCAGCGTGTGCTTCATAGTGTAACGAAAAATAATCCGCCGCGCGTAGAAAATCTTCCTCATCCCCACATTTATAAAGTTCTCTTGCATACATGCGCGTGATTTTCTCCGAGAGGACATGATTTTCACGAAATGCTTTTTCAAACATGGCAAAATCCCGCTTGGCATGCATGGTATGTGGGTGGTGCAGAATATCAATATCACTGTCATAGATGACGGGATCGGTGCGGATCGTTTCGTGAACCGGATCGACCCATGAAAACGTGCGCAGGCGTTTAAAAAAAGTTTTGGACGTGGCTCTTTTTTTACAGTTCTGCACGGTGTTGAAATCCGGTGGGGTGATATAGTTCATCTGAACAATTTCAATTTCCGGAAGAAGAGCACCTTTTAACCGGAGAAAACGTCTTTGGATTTTCCAGATCAAGGTATTCGTCCGCATCCGGACAGTAGATGTAATCCATGGTTGCAAGCGAAAACGCATAATTTCTTGCGGCGGAGAAATCATCACACCAGGTAAAATCATAGATCCGGCTGGTGTATTGTGCGGCGATTTCTTTGGTGCGATCTGTGGAGCCGGTATCAACGATGATGATTTCGTCCATCATGGAAGCAACGGAATCCAGGCATCTTGCCAGAACCGGTTCTTCATTTTTGACAATCATACATAAACTTATTGTGATCATAATAACAGATGATCCTTCCCGAGGTTTTTTTTTTTTATATTACACTATCCTGCAACAGTTTTACATAGAAATAAAAGAAATATACTTGTATCTTTTTTGAACCATGGCTATAATAAAATTTATGTGGTGTGAAATTATAAAAACAAATTTTGGCAGATATGCGGGCAGCCACTTCAATATGTGCCATGGGCACTGGTTATTGTGGTACTTGGGCTGGTTGTAACAATTGTACTTTCTGAAAAAAAAAGGATGGAAAAAAAGCATCTGTCCGGTTTTTTCGTATACTTTTTGCGATTTATATACTTGTGGTGATACAGATTACTTTTTTTTTTTCCAGAGAACCCGGTTCCAGAAACGGGTGCATGAATCTGGATCTGTTTTCCACGTGGGGATACAGCGTGGTTACCCATGCATTTTTTATTGAAAATATTCTTATGACAGTGCCTTTCGGAATTTTGGCACCGCTTTGTTTTCACCGGCTGCGGCCGATGTGGAAATGTGTTGTGCTCGGAGGTGTCTGTTCGGTTCTGACGGAACTGAGCCAGTACGTGACGAAACGCGGGTATTGTGAAGTAGATGATATGTTGACCAACACCATAGGTGTTTTTATGTGGTTGCATTTTGTTATGGCTGATTGAACTGATAATAAAACAAAGGAGAAAGAAATGAAGTATGATTATCTGGTGGTAGGAGCGGGATTATATGGCTCCGTATTTGCTCACGAGGGCAGCAACAAGGGGGAAAAAGGGTTCTGGTTGTCGATAAACGTCCGAATATTGCCGGAAATGTTTATACGGAGGACATTGAGGGAATCCATGTGCACAAGTATGGTGCACATATTTTCCATACCAACAATAAAAAGGTGTGGGATTACATTACAAAATTTGCGGAATTTAACCGCTTTACGAATTCACCGGTAGCAAATTACAAAGGGGAACTATACTCGCTTCCGTTTAATATGTACACCTTTAATAAGATGTGGGGTGGGTGACACCGGAGGAAGCAGCGGCGAAAATTGAGGAGCAGAAAAAAGCCGCAGGCATTACAGAACCGAAAAATCTCGAGGAACAGGCGATCAGTCTTGTGGGAACCGATATTTACGAGAAACTGATCAAAGGATATACACAGAAACAGTGGGGGCGTAAGTGTACGGATCTGCCTGCTTTTATTATCAAGCGCCTTCCGGTGCGCCTGACGTTTGATAACAATTATTTTAATGCGCTGTATCAGGGAATTCCGATGGGCGGTTACACAAAGATGGTTGAGCATCTGCTGGAGGGAATCGAAGTCCGGCTTGGGATTGATTATCTGGAGCAGAAAGAGGAACTGAAGGCTCTGGCTGAGAAAAACGGTATATACAGGAGCGATAGATGCGTATTTTGATTATTCGCTCGGCGCGTTGGAATATCGTTCCGTGCGGTTTGAAACAGAACTTCTGGATATACCGAATTTCCAGGGTAATGCAGCAGTCAATTATACGGATGCCCAGACGCCGTGGACACGTATCATTGAACACAAATGGTTTGAATTCGGCAAGGATGATGAGGGACATGATTTACCGAAGACTGTAATTTCGAGGGAGTACAGTTCGGAGTGGAAACCGGGGGATGAACCGTACTATCCGGTAAACGATGAAAAAAACGGAGCTCTTTATCAGAAATATAAAGAACTTGCGGAAAAGGAAAAAAATGTAATTTTCGGGGAAGACTCGGAGAGTATAAGTATTATTATGATATGGATGCAGTGATCGCATCTGCACTGGAAATGTGCGAAAAAAGAACTGGGATAGGCTTCTAGAAAGATACAAAAAAGAGCATTCGCTGTATGGTTACAGCTGGAATGCTCTTTTTTTTATACATATTTGTCCAGCATCATTCCGGAATAGATGGATGTGATGTATGGGGTTGCAAAGTTGTGACCGGGATTTTTATAGGCCACGACTATCTTGTTGACATAGTTCATCGGATTGATGGAGATATTTTCCGCTTCTTTTCCGATGGAATCCCGAAATTGGGATAAAGTTTCAAATGTATTCTGATCACGTTCCGGAACAACTGCTTCACGGAGCGCTTCTTTATCAATAGAGATGGAGCCGTTCTCGTTTGTGACCAGACCGATGTCCTGTAAAGAACTCCGGCTTGAACCGGATATGGAAAAAGAATCTCTGTCTGAAGTTTGTTTCCGGCACTGGCATTGGTGTCTGCATACACGGCTGCGGTGGAAAGTATGGAATTATAGGCATCCACCAGAGACTGGATATTGTCCGCAATTGCATCCGCATCTGTTTTAAATCCAATGTTTACTTTCTCACTATCGGTTGGCTGATGTAAGGTCAGTTCAAATACCTGATTGATGGAAAATGTGTTGGTCAGGGAAGAGTGGCTTGTGCCATTCAGTGTAAAGGCGGAACTCTGTGCAGGGGAAGTGATGCGGTCAATTCCCAGCTGATCCATGATTTCCGTGGAACCTGTGCTGGCATCCGGTGCAATGGAAAAAAGTTCGGTTTCGTTATCTGCCAGACCGGTCTGTATGGAAGTCAGTTTCAGCGCACTCGAACCGTTTCCATCGGACAGTATTTCGGCGGTAATTCCGAGACTAGAGGAGTTGACAAGCCTGGCCAGCTTGTCCAGCACATCCAGATTGGTTTCGTCGGAATTGATATTATATTGAAATTCATATGCAGCACCAGACGTATTCAGATCAAAAGAATATGCGCCGGGACGCATCGACAGTGTATTGTCTTTTTAAAAAACGTCCCTGATTGATCTGGGGTGTGGCAAGCCGCTGCACTTCAATGTCAAAGTTATTGGTTTTACTTTCTTCACTTCCGTCGCCGATATAGGTCACACTGACTTTTTCGTCATCGGAAGACATGGCAACTTTCTTCTTAAAAAAGAATCCTCAAATGAACCGTACTGGTCGGAAAGAGATGCCACAACGTTCTGAATGGAGCGCGCGTTTTCCTTGATGTCTATGGCATATTTTTTTCGCATCGGTGAGATTCGGAATTTTATAAAGAGGCGAATCTTTATTTATTTTGACAATTTTATTATAAACTTTGCGCAGTTCACTTTTCTTGTGTGAATCATAACGTGAAACCGTTTTCTGGGCATACGTCGAGATATAATAAGCGTAGGCATTATCAATCTTTGCCATTGAGATTCCCCTCCTTTCTTCCGTGAATTGAGGATTGAGAGCAGGACAGTAACAGACCTGTTCTCCTGTGAGGTGCATATCCTTTGCACCCAAAAAAAAAGATTCTACTTGAATAGTATATCGGCATCATACTGCATTTTCCATACCCTTGTATATGGTGAAATTTTACTAAAAAAATTCACAATTTGGCGTAAAAGCTGCAAAAAACCATAAAAACCATTGTAAAAGATGTTGACGGACATGGAAAATCATGATATAGTATGAAGGCTTGGAAATAGGTCTTTTTTTTATGCCTTTTTTTAAGGGTGACAAACAACAAAGAATTTAAACGGAGGTGGAAGTCGTGCGTACAAAGATTACATTAGCGTGCACAGAATGTCAGCATCGTAATTACAACATGACGAAGGATAAGAAAACTCATCCGGACAGAATGGAAACCAAGAAGTATTGTAGATTCTGCAGAACTCATACAATGCACAAGGAAACAAAATAGTCTAGGAACTGAGTGAAGGAGTACATTATGGGACAGAATGAAAAAGTCGAAAAGGCTCCAAAAACAAGCTGGTTGGTTTTCAGGTCTGAAAGCTGAATTTCAGAAGATTATCTGGCCTGAGAAGCAATCGGTCATCAGACAGACCATTGCAGTGCTGGCGGTTTCAGTAGTTACCGGTCTTATTATTGCGCTTCTTGACTGGGGTATCCAGCAGGGCGTAGATTTCCTTATTGGTTTACATTTTTTAAAACGGAGGCAAAGTGATTATGACAGAAGCGAACTGGTATGTAGTTAATACCTATTCAGGTTATGAAAACAAAGTCAAAGCTAATATTGACAAAACAATCGAAAACAGACATCTTGAGGACCAGATCCTTGAAGTGCGTGTTCCATTGGAGGACGTTACAGAGGTGAAGAACGGTGTTCGTAAACAGGTTTCCAAGAAGATGTTTCCAGGCTATGTTCTTATTCATATGATTATGAATGATGATACATGGTACGTTGTACGAAATACCAGAGGCGTAACTGGATTTGTAGGTCCGGGAAGCAAACCGGTTCCTCTCACAGAAGCCGAGATGAGACCTTTGGGTATTAAGACGGAAAACGTGGTAGTTGATTTTGCTGAGGGTGACATGATAGTCGTTATCGGCGGTGTCTGGAAGGATACAGTCGGTGTTATCACAGCTATGAATTATCACAAGCAGACAGTTACAATTAATGTAGAGCTGTTCGGTCGCGAGACACCGGTAGAAGTAAGTTTCGCAGATGTTAAGAAAACAAATTAAGGAGGCAATTCCAAATGGCAAAGAAAGTAGAAGGATACATTAAATTGCAGATCCCTGCTGGAAAGGCAACTCCAGCTCCTCCAGTTGGACCTGCACTTGGACAGCACGGTGTAAACATCGTAGAGTTCACAAAGCAGTTTAATGCAAAGACAGCCGATCAGGGCGACTTAATTATCCCTGTAGTTATTACTGTATATGCAGACAGAAGTTTCAGTTTCATTACTAAGACTCCACCTGCTCCGGTATTAATCAAGAAAGCTTGCAAGATTCAGTCTGGTTCAGGGCGAGCCAAAACAAGAAGAAGGTTGCTAAGATCACAAAGGCACAGGTTCAGGAAATCGCTGAGCTTAAGATGCCTGACTTAAACGCAGCTTCACTTGAGTCTGCAATGAGCATGATCGCTGGTACAGCAAGATCAATGGGTGTTGAAGTGACCGAATAACACTTAGCGAAGCCAACATACCCCTAAAAGAAGTTGCAAATTTATGCAACCCAAAATAATAACAAAGAAACGTAAATGTGGGAGGGCCCTCCCCGATATTACCACCAGGAGGTTATTTTTTCATGAAAAGAGGAAAGAAGTATCAAGACGCTGTTAAGGCATTTGATAAGAAAGAGCAGTACGATGTTGCTGACGCTATCTCTATCGTAAAGAAAAATGCTACAGCTAAATTTGACGAGACAATCGAACTTCATCTTAGAACGGGCTGTGATGGACGCCACGCAGAGCAGCAGATCCGTGGTGCGGTTGTACTGCCACACGGAACAGGAAAAACAGTTTAAGGTTTTGGTTTTCGCTAAAGGGAACCAAGGTAGACGAGGCACAGGCAGCAGGAGCTGACTTCGTTGGAGGAGAGGAGTTAATTCCGAAGATCCAGAACGAGGGATGGTTAGACTTCGACGTTGTAGTTGCTACACCTGATATGATGGGTGTTGTAGGACGTCTGGGACGTGTCCTTGGACCGAAGGGCTTAATGCCAAACCCAAAAGCTGGTACAGTTACCATGGATGTTACCAAAGCTGTTAACGATATCAAAGCCGGTAAGATTGAGTATCGTTTGGACAAGACAAATATTATCCACGTGCCAGTTGGAAAAGCTTCATTTACAAGTGAGCAGTTGAACGACAACTTCCAGTCTCTTATGGGTGCAATTAATAAAGCAAAACCTGCTAGCTTAAAGGGTCAGTACATTAAGAGCGCAACTCTTACATCTACAATGGGACCTGGCGTTAAGTTAAACGTGGTTAAGATTACACAGTAAGATAGTTAAACAGTTACAGTAAAACAATTTACAAGACCTATCAAACGCCAAGCAAAAGTTTTGCGGAAAGTAATTGACATCCGTAATATAGTTTGATATAATTGCAATGCATATTGCCGAAGACAGTAGGTGCCGCAAGGCGTAAACGTAGAACCTACCGAGGGAATTTTCGAGATTTATCTTGAATTTTGACTTGTACCCTTCTGTCGACAGGCAGGAGGGTTTCTTTGATTAATAAATCAAATACCTCATGTCTTTTTATGCGAAAATCTAAAAGGAGGTAAATGAATCGTGGCAAAGGTAGAACTTAAACAGCCAATCGTAGATGAGATTTCCGGTGTTATCAATGGTGCACAGTCAGTAGTAGTTGTTGATTACTTAGGACTCACAGTAGCAGAGGATACTCAGTTACGTAAACAGTTAAGAGAAGCCGGTGTAACTTACAAGGTATACAAGAATACTTTAGTAAACCGTGCAATCCAGGGGAACAGAGTTCGAGGGATTAAAGGATGTCCTTGAAGGACCAAAGCGCATTCGCTGTATCAGCAGAGGATGCAACAGCACCAGCCAGAATCTTAGCTAAGTTCGCTAAAACAGCTCCGGCTTTAGAGATTAAAGCAGGTGTAGTTGAGGGAACATTTTATGATGCTGAGGGTATGAAGGCAATCGCCGCTGTACCTAGCAGAGATGAGCTTCTTGGAAAATTACTTGGAAGCATTCAGTCACCTATCACAAATCTTGCTCGTGTACTCAATCAGATCGCAGAGCAGGGTGGCGCTGCAGATGCAGCCGTAGAGGCAGCACCAGCAGAGGATGCTGCAGAGGAAGCTCCAGCAGCAGAATAATTCAAATATTATATTTGAACCTTATTATCATAATTAAATTTTTAAATGGAGGAAATTATAATGGCAAAGTTAACAACAGCAGAGTTTATTGATGCTATCAAAGAGTTAAGCGTATTAGAGTTAAATGATTTAGTAAAAGCTTGTGAAGAAGAGTTCGGTGTTTCTGCAGCAGCAGGTGTTGTAGTTGCAGCAGCAGGAGCTGACGGAGCAGCAGCTGAGGAGAAGACTGAGTTCGACGTAGAGCTTACAGAGGTTGGACCAAACAAGGTTAAGGTTATCAAGGTTGTTCGTGAGATCACAGGTCTTGGACTTAAAGAGGCTAAGGACGCTGTTGATGGCGCACCAAAGGTTATCAAAGAGCAGCTTGACAAGGCTTCAGCAGAGGATGCTAAGGCTAAACTTGAGGCAGAGGGAGCTAAGGTTACTCTTAAATAGTCGGATAGGCTACGAGCGGAGTAAAAACATAAAAAGAGCCAAGGGCAAATTCTATTTGCGCCTTGGCTCTTTTTTATGTTTTTATTGCGCGACAGTCGGAGCGCGTCCCGAAAATGCCTGAGCATTTTTGGGACCTCTGCTCGTAGCCTATCCGACGGCGAATGAAAAAATAAAAAAAGTACAACTTTGCAATCGTGTCGGTGATTTGTTGTATAGTATACGTTGCACTATTGTGGTGCAGTGGCATTTTTATGCAATTTTTTAAATGATGCAAATTCGTCAATAGGTAAATTACACTAAAATGCATTCGCAAATATGTGCACAAGAGAAAAACCACAAGATATAGTAACTGGGGTGGTTTTTGAATCATTATCTAGATACTTGCTAGATTAAAATAAAAACGAGAGGTGAAACGTCAATGGAGAAAAACAGAATACGTCCGGTCACATCCGGAAAAAGCATGCGTATGAGTTACTCAAGACAAAAAGAGGTTCTGCAGATGCCAAATCTGATTGAGGTCCAGAAGGATTCTTATCAGTGGTTCTTAGACGAAGGTCTCAAGGAAGCTTTTGCGGATATCTCTCCAATCACAGATTACAGCGGAAAGCTTAGTCTTGATTTTGTAGATTTTACATTATGCGAAGATGATGTAAAGTATACAATTCCTGAGTGCAAGGAAAGAGATGCAACATACGCAGCTCCTTTAAAGGTTAAAGTCAGACTTCACAACAACAAAAGAGACAGATGAGATTAATGAGCATGAAATTTTCATGGGTGATCTGCCTTTAATGACAGAGACCGGTACATTCGTAATCAACGGTGCAGAGCGAGTTATTGTCAGTCAGTTAGTTCGTTCTCCTGGTATTTATTACGGAATTGCTCATGATAAGCTCGGAAAGACCCTGTATTCTTGTACTGTTATTCCAAACCGTGGTGCATGGCTTGAGTATGAGACAGACTCTAACGACGTTTTTTATGTAAGAGTAGACAGAACACGTAAGGTACCTATCACAGTACTTTTACGTGCACTTGGAGTAGGTACAAACCAGGCTATTCTCGATATGTTCGGAGATGAGCCAAAGATCCAGGCATCATTCAGCAAGGACCCTGCAATTACAGAGCGTGAGCCACAGGGAAGCTATGAGGCTGGTTTATTAGAGTTATATAAGAAGATTCGTCCGGGCGAGCCACTTTCAGTTGAGAGTGCAGAGAGCCTTATTACAGCAATGTTCTTCGATCCTAGAAGATATGACCTTGCCAAGGTAGGACGTTATAAGTTTAATAAGAAGCTTGCTTTAAAGAACCGTATCAGTGGACAGGTTTTAGCTGAGGACGTAGTTGATCCTTCTACAGGTGAGGTTATCGCTGAGGCAGGTACTGTTGTTGACCGTGCGCTTGCCACACAGATCCAGAACGCTGCCGTTCCTGCTTTATGGATTCAGACAGAGACAAGAAATGTCAAGATTCTTTCTTCTATGATGGTTGACATCAGAAGCTGGATTCCTGAGCTTGAGGATCCTAAGTCTATCGGTGTTACCGAGCTTGTTTACTATCCGGTACTCGCTCAGATTCTCGAGGAGTATGATTCTCTTGAGGATAGAATCGAGGCTATAAAGAGAGATATATCTGACCTTATTCCGAAGCATATCACAAACGAAGATATCTTTGCATCTATCAACTATAATATGCATCTGGAGTGGGGCATCGGAACAGATGACGATATTGACCACTTA